>Ga0315914_1001302_pt1 | contig 36767 bp, 21 predicted proteins | sample MpolenodulesMG_FD_203920 | JGI IMG/M metagenome (GOLD analysis project Ga0315914, IMG submission 203920) | Medicago polymorpha root nodule microbial communities from Los Angeles, California, United States - elongated nodules | ecosystem: Host-associated > Plants > Roots > Nodule | place: USA...
TTTTCTATATGATAATTCTTTTGCTGATGTTCATCGATGACATGATAAACCAACCATACTCTTTACAGGTTGTAGAAATCCTGAAGAATCAAACTTCGTGGTATCGTGATAGCCAAGCTGTGGGGGAAATCCAAAAGTCCTTGCTGGTTGTATGCGTTATGTACCCAACTGCCTTTTTTTCTTCTGGTGTTTGATTGGCTTGAATGCACATTATTAACCAATAAGTTATTGAAAATAGTTGGGAATATGTCTTAAATCGCTTCAAAATGTGTTGTGTCATGGATAAACTGTCAGATCATGAATATAACCGTCCTCCTTACAACCACACAATATGATTTGACTTTGATTTTTATGCTTGTGCAAATATGGTTAAAAATAAGGGCTTTCTGTCATCGGGACCCGCTGAGATACCTATTCAGAGAAATCAAATGAAAGAAATTTTTAAATCTCTGCTTCCGGCTTGTAAAGAACCTGATATTGATTCGGGTGTCCGCTTTAAAGCAGATGCAATCACGGTCAATCCCACAACATTAGGTATGCTTTCTTGTTACTTACATTTTTTTTAAGTGACACTAATGATTTATTTATGTATAATTGCTCCAGTTTTGTGGTAGATGGTGTACCAAAGCGAAATGTTTCTTAGTACAAAGAAATAAACACAAACAGTTCATGAACTATCATGGAAATGGATTTGTCATGAAATCATATTGTTATTGGATTCTTATTCTTAAATTTCACAAACTGATATTGGAATAAACACAAACTGCTATTGAAAACATACTATTATTGGAATAAACACGAACTGCTTAATGTTCTCATATGATGGACATAGTTTTTAAGCAACCAATTTTACATAATTTTCACCTGGCTGACTCACTGTTATTGGATTCTTATTTTTTAGTCAGGAAAGTATATTATATTGTCATCATTTTGTACTCGCCTTCGTATCAATATTGCCAATATTGTCTTATTATTTTTTTTTCTAATCATTGTCTTATTCATTAGCCTTTTCGAAACTTGCTAATCATTGCCTTTTTTTTCTTTCCAACCAACAAATTTAGAATCAGCAAGAGATGGTAGATATTCATCTGAGTCTAGCTATCGTCTTGAGGATCATCGAGCAACTTTACTAAAGGATACCTAGATATTTTTATGTAGTTTTAATTCCGATACAATTGTTTTGAATGTCCAGCCACTAGTGTTTTAGTTTTTGAATATTTAAACTATGTACTTTATCTATTGATTTGATTGTTACTATTGAAAGAATTATATTCATGGGATTAAGATATTTTGTTATATATATTTATATAAATTGTCAACAAATATTGACCCATTCAATTTTATTTTTTTTAAAAATTAAACATTTGCGACTGTTGTGAAGGGTCACAAGCCCATTTAATTTATATTAAAGTGCCTACTTTGCGACAGTTATGAAGGGTCGCAGATATAGAATTGCGACTGTTGGGAACTGTTGCAATAGCTTTTGCGACGGTTGGTACGACCGTTCTTTGAACTGTCGCAAAAGACAGTTGCGACCCCAACATCCGCGTTTGCCGGGGAACAGTCGCAAATGTACATCTGCGACCCTTCTAACAGTCGCAATCAGTCATTTTAAAAGTCGCAAAATGCATTTTTTTCTTGTAGTACCTTTTGCACTCAATTTTTCTTTTCCTCTCACTTGCATGCCGTTCTTCTTCCTCATGGGTGGGAACACGCTAGGCCGTTTGATAGGGGCCTACGGCCTAACCTATTTAAAACCTAGATTGGCCCAGCTCATTTAATAAAAATATTAGACTGAAGCTTTATATAAAGCCTATTTACTTAAATAGGTTAGACTAAGGCTTACAAAAAAGCCTATTATATGCAGTAGACCGGCCTATTAAGCTTTTTATATATAATATATCTTCCATTATTGATATTGTTGAAGTGTTTCCATAAACTCAAGCCTTCATATGATTTGGTTATCTAATAGCAGGTATATTGGTGTGATTAGACCTTCGTAAGATTTCGTTATATAGTAGCAGACCTATTCATGTGATTTAGGTCGTCATAAGTTTTGGTTTCTTTAGTAGTAGGCTTATTGTTGTTGCTAGTATTTTGTGTAAAATAGGCTTTTAGGCTTTTGGAAAAACACTTGAGAACGACAACATTCATCTTCTTCCTCACAAAAACGAATTTGAAATTGGTGTAGATGAAGGACTACATGATGAAAGATCAGAGTGATCCATTCCAAGTTGAATTTGAACACAGTAGATAAATGGAAGAGATGAATATGTGCTTCCTAAACTTAGCTAACCGGAGCAAAGTAGCAGAATAAAGTATAGACTCCATATTCCAAGCCACGGTGATCCTAAGACTGTTTTTAAATCCTATCCAGGATAGTGACATGGTAATCATGGGCGGATTTACCTTCCGGCGAGCCTGAACACATGCCTGACTCAACCCGTACTTTCTTTGTATATCTACAAGAAATTTACAAGAAATTTGACCTGTAGTGACAGCCAAAATCCGTCACTATAGGGCAAATTTTCATAGCTAAATCTGTCTGTCATTGCCAAAAGGTTGTCACTGCATGTTTTCCACCTTTACCTACGAACAAAACGTAGGTAATTCTAAGGAGACCATTTTAAAAACATTATGAACCTCTACCTACGGTTGTGGCTGTCACTAAAAGTTATAATCAATATCTTTAGAATTTGAAATTGATTACTATAAGCAAATTTTAGAATAAATTCTTGAAGTGACTTAACTAAAATAATTCTCCCTAACTATGAACTATTATACCATTCATCCAAACCAATACCAATACACAATAGTCACGCAGCTGAAAAATCACATTGAATCCCAACGTGAGTTAACTCACGCTGGTTTTCTTTCATGCAAAAGCTTCAATATCATAAGGTGGCTTGCATTTTGTCATGTTTTGCTTCAATATCAGACAAAAGCTGTGGAGAAAAACAGTAAGAGTGAGTCAAAGTGCCGTCATTGTCAAAGTGCCTATATGATAATTATCTTACCAAAGTGCCTATATCATCATCTTTATTGTTATATTTTCAATGTTTCAATATCAGACAAAAGCTGCAGATAATCATCTTACCAATGTTTTATGATTTATATACGTGTCACACTTTGTCTAGGGCAAAATCAATAAGCTTATACTCACTAATAAACTAAGAGGCGGTTCACAAATTTCATAAAATCAAATTTACTAGCTAGCTAGGCAAATATTGATGGCTAAGCTTCTTAATAGCCAATTAAAAGTGTTGTTATCACAGTTCCAATCAAACTTGATACTTAGTGGTTTATTTAAAGCATATGCCTCAACTTGCTTCCCAAAACCTCTAGTTTATTTAATTTAATTTCTAACAATTGTTAGTTTTCTCATCTAAAGCTATACTAGGATGATAATAAAAACCACTTGTCCTATTTTATTATGTCAAAAACCTTTGGATCCTTTTTCACTGTCAATTTAAGTTTTGCCAGGCCCTCTTGTTTCCAGCTCCATTTATTTTGGTATTGCTTCGACTTTTAATTTTTACTCTCACTGTCTATTTCATCTAAAGTGGTTTGATTCTATAAGAGAGTACTATTGTACCTATTTTATTTGATTTTCTATTGAGGATCTAATCTAGTATCATCACAATCACAAGAACTATTTATGAAATAGAAAACAAATATATTCCTGTTTGGTAAAAAGGAAATTGATTAGTACGGTTTTATTGTTATAAAAATAAAGAAGAATATTTTATTAAACTTATCTCACCTTCGTTCTTTCAATTTCTCCGTTCCTTTTTTTATTTAATTGTAAAGTTATTTCACCTCCACCTATATGTACATAGAGACATATTGAACTTTGATTTTTCAATCACTAACAAAAAAAACCAATCATAACAAAATATATTTATGTGAGTTGGGTAAAACAAAAATGCTAAAATGGACTTTATTAGACTCATAGGTTGTAATCATAGACCTTGGAAAGGAAACTTAATTTTGGTGTAAAAATGGATTTCTTTTCTAGAAGTAACGTTTTAGAAAATAATTGTTTCATTTTGTGTCTTTAGTCCTTTAAAATAATAAAGAGTACATGGCTGAATGGTAATATTATTTGATTGAAAAACAATGGAAAATAATCTTCATATTGTCGTTGATAGATTTTAGACAACAGGCTTAAAGGTTTAACGTACTTAACGAAGTTCGAGAAGCGACGTAAAAATAAAGGACACACCGACGAATTTTTCATAGAAAATTTAGAAGCGGAAAAGCTTTAAGACTTGTTGAAATAAGAAAACTATAATTAAATCTAGAAAATCTTTTTTAATCAAAAGTTATTTTGAAGTGTTAGTTAATTTTAGAAAAATAAAACTTCTAAAAGTTTTAACTTTTGTCTTACGAAAAAAAATAAAAGTAATAAACCTTCGCCTTATTCTTAATCTTCAAAACCGTGTCTTCCTTGGGTAGAAACTAGTTAAGTTCTATCTTCCGTACTTTCTCTCTCAAGTCTGGTCATCTCTCTACTTCTTTGGTTGTTTTTTTCCTTTCTCTTGAGCATTGGTATGGTAAACTTTGACAGTAAAGTGAGATTGTGATTGTTGGAGCGAGAGTTGGGTAAATGAGTAAGAGGAGAAATAATGGTCTCCATTTGGAGGGACTTTGATGACTACAAGAACTAAAAGAGAGAAAGACATATTTGTTTGGACGAAAAATCAATCCACGTAAGGGCACCTATCCATTTTTTAGATATATCTATACATGATTCCTTGTTATGTATAACTGCTCCGTATTTTCATACATGTTTAATGATGCTTAATTTTCAAAGTGAATAAATGATTATATATATATATGCCGTCGTTTATGCATGAGCTAAACTACTTATGGTATATTTGAGTTGTAACATGTGACTAGCAGTCCATATACCAATTGGAAAATATTACGCCCATGCATTTCATAGTACGTGGCCACCAGAGAAGAGTCACGAGGTGCACACTGGAGAGGTGGCACGGGGTGCGTTTTAAAACCACCTTATCCCATAGTGGATCATTGAGTCTGATAGATGAGTAGATACTCATCTCCTTAGTGGCATTGCCACAACCCTCTGCGGAGCGGTGATAAATTCCGGAATCATTTGAATCGACATATAGACATTGCATTAGGAATCGAGTCTTAATAACTTTAATAATCTTAATTTCTACTTGTTTCCATACACGAGTTAAAATGAGATCTTTAATCCATGTATAATGTTTGCTCTGTTTATGCTTCCTGTATATTTGTTATTTTTGGATTGGTAACCCTTTCAGTGGATATGTGGGCTATACGCCATTAGATTGTGAAGATTTCAAAGGAAGTCGAACGGCGGAAGATGACGATTCCACCTCCCTGGATGAGGATTTCACCTTCATGAATGAGCGAACTATTTCACCTTGGGGGTTTACCTGAGCCTCAGGATAGACCACGTTTACGGGGGGGACGTAGTCGAGTCCACTCGCATAGTTGGTAGGGAGAAAGTCTTAAGGATAATGTCATTGGTGGGTCCAGTACCCAAATTTCTTTATATAGTTGTACCCAAACTAACTATTTTTTTTAAATGATTTTTATTAGGGTAAACAAACGCAAAATAAATTCTGATTTTTCCTAAAATCTATACTATATATAAAACAACCCCTTTAAGCTCTTTTAGGCTGGATTTTTCTTTTCAAAAATATCCTCAATTTTTAATACATATGACACATGCAACAAATAGATAAGAATAAATTTAAATATTAAAAAATTGTAACAAACACGATATGATATGAATATATATGTTTAGTTTTTTTCTTTATCATATAAAAAGTGTAACAAACTAGATTATCCCAATAATACCCTTAAACAATTTTTTCTATAATAAAGATCGTTGTTGGTGTCATTAAAAAAAAAATTAGATTATATTTTTTTTGTTATATAAGTGTAACAAACTATATGAGTATATTTATACTTACTTTTTTCATTATCCCAATTATACCTTTAAACAATTTTTTCTATAATAAAGATCGTTACCAGTGTCATTAAACAAAAAAGAATTAGATTACATTTTTTTGTTATATTGTTTGTGTCATTGAAATAGATAATCATGGTTAGTTTGATTTGTTATAACTTGAAAACAACGAACATTTATATTTTTAATCAAAATCAAAATTTCATAAAAAAAAATACCGTTCGTAATTTTCAAAAGTTTGCGCAGTAAAAAGAGCGGAAAGACGGGCATGTGAGTGTCCGTCTTTTCGCTAGTCTCTAGCGAAATCATTTTTATTTTAATCCGTAACAAAATAGAGGCAAATGGGTATTTGAAAAAACTCAATCATAGGCATTTTTTTTGTTTGATAAAACGGAAAATCTCATAAATGAGTATGTTGGGCATAAGTATATTTATTGGCACAAATCTCATACACTTTTTCTAGAGAATAGTTGTAATCGAGATAAACATATGCTTGACATTTCATCATAAAAAATTTTGCCAAAAAAAAATTTGTTTAAGGTGTAGGGCACATTTATAAATAAGGATTGTATTTGGTACCTTCATCTTATTTATTTGTAACACTTTGGTCCTTTATCTATTTGTTTAATAAAATAAAATTATGTATTATTTAATAAAAAATGAGAAAAATGATTTATATGTGTTTTTATAAAAGATAAGGGACCTAAACGAGAAAAAAATAGACAAAGGACCAAAAATATTACCTCTAATGTAATTCACTAATGGTGAATCAGAGCTTTTCCCATCATGGAAAAATTAAAGAACTCTCATACCATAAATACCACCTATAGGTTCAAACCAATATATTAAACCACAATAAGTAATATAAACATAATTATCCCACAATATTGAACCATGACAAGTAATAAAAGTTGACAAAGAAACACTCTAAAACAAAATGTAAACATAGCAGGTTAACAATCATCAAACATGTTATGCCACCCAAGACGCAAGACGTTCACAATATGTTGCTTAATGGTCTTACTTAAGCCTAAATTCTATTCCTTCAACAAAGAGACCTTTCTTCCAATAATCTGTCTCTTTAACATTCATCTGGACTTCATCATCTAGGCCTGAATTGAAGAACTCCCCGATCTCAATCTCCAACCACCCATCGCTTCTCACGTTAGGATGTTGCGATCTTGCTACTCTGTTCTGCTGCCTACCTTCCACATTTGGATCCAAACAGACAATTTTAGTACTACTAAGGCTACCTCCGACACTAACTGATAACTCCAGAGGACAGTTATGAAATCCTTGGGCATCATTCATCTTGAACACAAGATAAGCCGCATACTGAGTATTTGGAGACAAGGCAAGCATATTTATCAGCCAACGAATACCAAGCCACCACACACGACGAAGATAAGCAACCTCAGGGAACCTATCCAACACAAAAAGTTACAGAAATAAGAATACATGAATTGGGGAAAAAAGGTGAAAGAGATTCATAACGTCACAAATGGGGTATTTAGACGGGTGTAGATACACTAACAATGCAAGATCGTCAACAAAAATTTCAAAGTTGTAAACCAATGATAACTAAATTATTTAAAGTGAAAATGATTGTGATAAACTTCTCAGTTATAAGCTACATTGTTTGTTATCTACAAAGATTTGTCAAACAGCAGACCACCATTCCAGTTATTGAAGTTTAAATCTGGGTGTATAGTTAACTTTGGGATTGCGTAGTCTAACAAGAAATGTTCACTTTGGAAGAAAAAACGAGGAAAGTGAGAGAAGTAGAAATAGAAAATATTTTTATTAAACTTCTTTATGGATATTCAAACTCTCAATGTCTTTCATCTTGCAAAAAAGAAAAGCCTTCTTGGTATGGGCATATTCAACCTCTCCCGATTTTTTTTCATGCATAGTTGAAAGTTTACATGATGGAGATAAAAAGTGTAGGACAGTGAGAAATACAATCTGAGAGGGCATTCACAAAGGTGCAGATAACTTTCAATTAAGATTTAATTAAATTGATAATGATATATTGGTTGGTTATTACTTATCATTAAGTTGATAAACACAATTAAAATAAAACAAATTGAAAAGTTAAGAGCTAACCTAGAATCAGGCACAACAATCCAGTTGCAATATCGATCATCACCCCAAGCAATGGCGAGATATCTAGCAGAAAGCATGTAACACTTTTTTCCACTCTTTCTATCCAATTGAAAGCTCTGCATTTCAATATTTCCAAAGCTTACTATTAGCATTCTGAACTAATCATTTCAAAAATCACAATGTATTTTACAATAATCAATTGAGCATTCGTATGTAGCTGTAGAGAATATTGGCATCTGACTTATGTTTTTAAATTAATGGTTTCACTCACTATTTTCTTTATTAAACTCTAGTAGCAGAGTTCTTCTACAAATATATTTCACAATGCATAAACTGATGAAATCTTAAAGACATTTGATGATAATACGAATTAAGGACATTTTTATGCATACCTAATATTTCATCTTATTTACCTAATTATCTACATTTACAAGGCACAATTTAAAAGCATAAACAAATTAAACAAAATTGTTAGTTTATTTACGGTCAAGTCAGATATAATGATAAACCCTAATATTCGAGAAACCAGTGATTTACGAAGAATAATACCTTTTGACCATGATCGATGATGATAGGACGATCAGAGAGAGCGAGATAGAGAGCCTTTTTGGTTTGAATGTTGGCAAGTGAAGGACACTGTGAGAGGATAGATGATATGTCAGAAGGGAGAAAACAATTCCAGACATCATCATAATCGACGGTAGATCGAAAAGTCTTAGAAAGGATGGAGAATCTGCCAACGTCAATAGGAGTCGTGCGAGAGAGTATGGCGGCAATACACTCTTTGGGCAATTCTTCAAAACTTGTCATTCTTTTGTTCTTTAGGGTGATATTCAATATACACAGATGATATATATCCCAAATGCAATCTTAGTGGTTGATTAATAATTTAAAACAATTTCAATGGCAATAAATGTTTTATTCATTTTTATTAAAAAAAATGTTTTATTCATACGATGCACCTTCTGCATTTAATTTTTCTTTTCCTTTCACTTGCACGCCGTTCTTCTTCCTCACTAATGTTGATGTGGTTGTTGTTGCTCTCTTAGGATTGTTTTAGGAGTTTGGAGGAGAAGGGAGGGAAGAGTTTTTAAAAAGGAAAGATCAATTGAAAGAAAGATAATACATTGGGAGGAGAGGACTTTGAGGTTGATGTTTTTATGAGAAATTCTTGCATATGAGGGCACATAACATCTGTCCTTTAGAAACAACCAATGAAAACACGACTAGTCACTAAAAATAAAATAAAAAATAGAAAAACTGATTCTTCCTTTTTTACTATTATTGGTATTAGAAGCACAAGTTGACATTTTTCACATACACAAAATACGCATGTGTCCCACCATTAGCATCTTGGGTAGCATCTAATCTACATAGATTAGGTGTGAAACTTGACTTTTTACATGGAAGGTTTATGTCGCGTATGTTTGGTTTTAATTTTGGAGTGTCAAAATAGATTTTAGAGGTTGTAGAATTGATTTTACCATGTTTGAAATGATTTGAAGATAAATTAATTTTGTTTGTAGAATTAATTTTACTTAAAGCTAAAAATTGTAGCTTTTGACTTATACCATTGGTTTTAGACTTAAATATGAAGACTCAACAGTTATTTTTCTTTCATTTACCCCAATTATATTTTCAATAATTTATATTCTAGTCTACCAAGTAATATAAACACAACTATCCCACTATATTGAACCATGACAAGTAATGAAAGTTGACAAAGAAACACTCTGGAACAAAATATAAATGTAAAAATAGTAAGTTAACAATCATCAAACATGTTATACCACCCAAGACGCAAGACGTTCACGGAATGTTGCTTAATCTGTCTCCTTAACATTCATCTGGCTTCATCTTCTAGGCCTGAATTGAAGAACTCCCCGATCTCAATCTCCAACCACCCATTGCTTCTCACATTAGGACGTTGCGATCCTACTACTCTGTTGTGCTGCCTACCTTCCACATTTGGATCCAAAAAGGCAGTTTTAGTACTACTATGGCCATCTCCGACACCAACTGATAACTCCAGAGTCCAGAGAACAGTTCTGAAATCCTTCGGCATCAATCATCTTGAACACAAGATAAGCCGCATACTGGGTATTTGGGGACAAGGCAAGGGTATTTATCATCCCACGAATATCAAGCCACCACACTTTAAGAAGCTCAGCAACTTCAGGGAACCTGTACAAAAGTATTTCTGCAATGATTAGAATATAGGAACTGAGTGAAAAGCTGAAAGTGGTTTATTACATGTATTTTCTCCTTTAACTCTTTCAGCCCTTAACCCAAACAAGTTGACCTACGCAGGTAATTCACTGGCCACGGCTGCCAAGGACAGATACTCAGCCTCCACAATGGCACAAATGAACGTCTAACAGTAGATTGGTTGGATTCCATGACAAAAGTAAATTCAAAAGAAAACATGGTATTGGTAAGATGTAGTGCAAATGCAGGTCTGTGTCCAGGTATCTACACATCTGGCCTAATCAGCTTCTGACTCGTTTTGTTGACAACATAGAAATTGTCCAGTATATGTAACAGTTACACTTTCTTCTTTTTTAAAGAAGTAAAAACATTTTCGAGACAAATAGTCAAATTGAGAATACCAAGTACATTGTCACACACTCACACTTTATTTGAAACTGAATTACGGAAGGAATGACAGAAAATAGGGAATTCAATACGAGACATCATCAGTATTCATAGTCTTCCTCAAGGACCACCTGCAGTCCTGACTAGTTAAGGACTTAGCAAATAAAATAATGGATTAAGTCTAAGTTTATAGCAATGAATTTATAGAAAGGAATTTGAAATTTAATGTAGGAAGCAAAAAAGAAATCATGAAAACTCAATTGATCAAGAACTTGTGTAGCAATACCAAGGCTTAAAACAGGAACTGCATCTTTAGTTGCAAAGTTATATTTTTCTAAATTTTTTTGACATTTTTTTTAAAGCAAAGTTCAAAACTACTGAAATATGAGAGATTTTGATTGTTACTTATAAGTTATAGGGTTTGTATATTTTGGATTTTATAATCCATAATCACTAAAAAATGTTCGGATTAATAATCCGAACCAAGAGTATTTTTGTAAAAAAATTAGGGCGCGTGAGAAACTCATATGATGAAAAAGGTAATAGCATGTCGTATTTGGTGTATGTGGAATCCAAGCATTTGGAGGGTGAAACAAAGCCCGTAATAGATGATATATTAGGTTTGAAACTTGACATTTTACATGTAAGGTCTATGCCGTGTATGTTTGGTTTTAAATTTGGAGGGTCAAAATTGATTTTATAGGTTGAAGAATTGATTTTATCATGTTTGAATGATCTGAATGAGAATTGATTCAACTTAAAGTTAGAAATTGTAGCTTTTTCCTTCTATAATTGGTATCACTGTGAATTTGCAGAAATCACACTCACGTCATGAATTTGTAGAAACTAAAAAATGTAACTTTTGTAAAATCACGATAGCTCATTGTATTTTGTCAAACTCACCGCTAAAATCATACACATATTTTGCTTCTATTTTAATCAATCCATTAAAAATATTCATATTGCATCAAAGTATATTATATAGTTCAAACAATCAACAGTAAGCTGATATCCAAAACTCAGCTATCCCAATCCCAATATATTACATCACAATAAGTGATATAAACACAACTATCCCAATATATAGAACCATGACAAGTAATAAAAGTTGTACATACATATGCTTTACAAAGAAACAGTTTGGAACAAAGATATGTGTAACATTACATAGTATGTTGACAGTCTTCAAACCACCACCAGACGCAAGACCCCTTGCATAGTTCATTGAATGTTACTTAATTGTCTTACTTAGGCCTGACTTCTATTCCTTCAACAAAGAGACCACTCTTCGGCTTATAATCATCTATCTCCTTTATATTCATTTGAACTTCTTCATCTTCTAGGCCTGAATTGAAGAACTCCCCGATTTCAATCTCCAACCACCCATCGCTTCTCACACTAGGACGTTGCAATCCTACTGCTACGTTATGCAGCCTACCTTCCACGTTTGGATCCAAACAGACAATTTTAGTACTATTATGGCCACCTTCGACACAAATTGATAACACCACGGGACAGTTTGGATTCCGAAATCCAAAGCCATCAATCATCTTGAACACAAGATAAGCTGCATACCGACTATTTGGGGATAATACAAGCATGTTTATCATCCCACTAATATGAAGCCAACAAACAAAAAGAAGCTCGGCGACTTCAGGGAACCTATCCAACAGTTGCAAAGATTAGAATATAGGAACTAAGAGAAAAGCAGAAACTGATTCATTACATCTCTATTTTTTATTTGGGACAAGCATATGTTAGTAATTAGTTAGTATATTAGCATTTTTCTTCTTTAACTCTTCCAACCCTTAGCTCAAACAATTTGACCTATCCAGTTAATAAGTTATATATGCTGTTATACGAAAAGACATAATAATAATAGTTAAGGTAATTCACTAGCCACAGCTGCTAATGACAGATACTCAGCCTCCACAAATGAACGTCTGAAAGTAGATTGCTTGGATTCCAAGACAAATGTAAATTTCTAAGAAAACATAGTATTGGTAAGATGTAGTGCATTTGCGGGTGTGTGTCTAGTGTCTACTCAAGTGGCCTAGTCAGCTATTGCATAGGTCTTCAGCTGCAAGGGTAAGGAAGAAGTTGCAGAAAATAGAACACCGTTGACATGTGCGTATTTCAAATATCTAAACAGATAATAGACTATATGAAGATGAGGACTACCGGGCCTAGACACAAGCTGACTCATTTTGTTGACATCATAACAGATGCAAATCTAGAAATTGTCCAGTATAATAGTGTTCAACTTGTATACATTAAGAAGTAAAAAACATTTTGAAGACAAATAGTCAACTCGAGAATAATGAGTACACTGTCACACTTTATTTGAAACTTAATTATGGAAGGAATGTCAAAAAAATGGGGAACTCAATACAACTTTTGAATGTAATAAGCATGGTTGACAAGGTAACCATGAACGTCATCAGTCTTCATAGTCCTCCTCAAAGACCATCTGCTGTCCATGTTGATGAAGGGCTCAGCAAATAAAATAACAAAATAAGTATAAGCTTATATAGGAACTGAAAAAAAATCATGAAAATTCGATTTATCAAGAACAATGTGTAGCAATACCAAGGCTTAAAAAAGGAGCAGCAGCGTCTTTAGTTGTAAACTAACAAACAAATTGAGCAGAGATTTTAAAAATTTGGTAAAATGATACATTGAAAAATAAATAGGATTGGTTGTTGCGACAATTAGGATAAAAAAACCTATGTAAACTATGAAGCATGGACTCTGGCATGGGCACCTAACACGACACGGACACGTTGACACCGCTAATGTAAAAACTATAGGACACCGACATCGTTATGTATATGTTAATTTATTCAAAAACGGTCTAAAATAAAAATTAAAATACATATATAAACATCTAACTTGAGCAATTCATGTCATTAGAAAAAGTTCTACAACAAGATATCATAGTATTAGACCTTTATTTATTCATCTACTATCAAACAAGCTAAAAATGATATAATCAACTATAATGTCTATAACCACTAATAGATCAACATTTCTCAAAAAAAACATATGTAACTCTTGTATATATGGTGTGCGGAAGCAAGAGAGAAAAAAAATTGTTTTAGATATTTGTCTGAGTTGTTCGACACGCTCGTATGAGTGTTATATAGGTGTCGGACACCGATCTTAGGAGTGTCAAAGTCAAGAAAAAATCAATTATTTAAGACACCGGTTAGACATGTGTCGTACGTGTGTCATAGGAGTGTCGGACACCGCGACACGCCTAGTCCTAGAGGTGTCCGTGCTTCATAGTATGTAAATGAAGCAATAACTGCATCATTAAAGACGAAGGATCTTGGTGTTCAGGGTGAACTTGGATGAAAGAGATAATAGCATGGATACATGCTGCTGATACTTAGAAGAAGTGAAGTTATATTGATAAACAAATTTTAAATTTGGGTTTGAAATCGAGGGCATAGCTACGTGGAGCAACATGTGAAATTCAATAATCAAAGGAACTAGAAAATGAGGAGAATTGAAAGAGAGAAACAGAGAAGAACAACTTAAAGGGAAAAGAAGAAGAACCAAGTACAAGTAAGGCCATTACTCAACAGAACAATCATTGGAAATCCTTGCTCTATTCATGCAAAATCAAATTAATATTTTTTGTTAGGGAATTCCTCACTCTTGCTTCCTCGATTTTAGTATCAATAGCCACTTACCCATTTGTGTGCTAATAGGTAATAATAGTATTATTAACACAAGAAAAAAATTAGAAACCTTAAGATCTAAGCTAACCTGGAATCAGGCATAGTAATCCAGTTCCAATTTCGATCATCATCACCCCAAGTAATGGCGAGAGATCTAGCTGAAAGCATGTAACACTTTTTTCCACTCTTTCTATCCAATTGAAAGCTCTGCATTTCAATATTTCCAAAGCTTATTATTAGCATTAAGCATTTCAAAAATCACAATATATTTTACAACAATCAATTGAGCATTTCATTGTATCCAATTCAAAGGCTTTATTAACAATCAGAACTAAACATCTTAAATTATCAATAGCTTTTTGCACAACAATCAATCAGAAATTCATATTTTTACTACATAGATGATAAACCCTAATATAAGATAAATCGACCGTTACAAAGAGAAGAATACCTTCTGATCATGGTCGATGATGATAGGGAGAACAGAGAGAGCGAGATACAGAGCTTTTTTGGTAGGAGCTTTGGCAAGAGAAGGAGAGTGTGAGATAATAGAGTCGATGAAATGAGAATCGGAAGGGAAGAATTGATTCCAGACCGCGTCGGAATCGGCGGCAGAAAGGAAAGTCTTGGAAACAACGGAGAGTCTGCCGGCGTCAGCCGGAGTTGTACGAGAGAGAATGGCAGAAATGCATCCTTCCGGCAATTCCTCAAACTCTGTCATTCTTTTGCTTTTTTGAGTGCCGAAGAAGAAAACAAGAATGAGAAGAGTGAAAGAGAAAAAGAGTATGAACTGAAGGCTCAAGTTCACGTTCAAGTCAATTCAACCATAATCGAATCGGTCTTATAATTTATTTTTAGTATTTATTTATAAATTCATATTTAAACATGTTTTCCCACATATTCCCTGAAAAAAAAGTAATTGTTTAAGTTCAATTTATTTGATACAATGACTAGCATAAGAAATAGTCATCCTTGCAAGAGTGTGAACAATCATATTCATTCTTTTGCGCATAAGCAATCTAACTTATTCTTCGTATATTTTACGAAGTGACGGTTTAAATAAGAATATATGTTACATAGGTCAATGAATGTTGTTTAATTGTCTACCTTAGGCCTAAGTTCTATTCCTTCAAGAATGAAATTTCCCTTCATCTCATCAGCATTCATCTCACCAGCCTTAATATCGATAACACTCATTTGGACTTCTTCAACTTGGAGGCCTAAATTGAAAAACTCTCCCATCTCAATCTCCAACCACCCATCACTTCTCACACTAGGATGTTGTAGTCCTACAACTATGTCGTCCAACTCTCTCAGAACCCGGTACCAGTTTCTATCTCTGACGTACAGTTTGGGTTCCATGTTTGGATCCAAGCAGACAATTTTAGCGTTGCCAAGGCCACCTTCGAGGCCAACGAATAAGTCCACGGGAAGGATCCTACGTCCATAGGCATCAATCATCTTGAACACAAGATAAGCCACATACGAAGTATTTGGAGACAAGGCAAGGATGTTTATCATCCAACGAATACCAAGCAGCCACACAGGACGAAGATAAGCAACGTCTGGGAACCTGTCCAACACAAAAAGTTACAGAAATAAGAATACATGAATTGAGAAAAAAGTTGAAAAAAGATTAGGAAATATTTTAATTAAAATTATTTATATATATATATATATATATATATATATATATATATATATATATATTCAACCTCTCATGTTTTTTTATCATGCATAGTTGAAAGTTTCCTTCATGGAGGGAATAGATCAATCAAGTGAACTCATATATGAAATATTCAAGGATTGACGAGGCTATTAAGTTAATAAACACAATTCAAATAAAACAAATTGAAAAGTTAAGAGCTAACCTAGAATCAGGCACAACAATCCAGTTGCAATATCGATCATCATCACCCCAAGCAATGTCGAGAGATCTAGCGGCAAGCATGTAACACTTTTTTCCACTCTTTCTATCCAATTGAAAGCTCTGCATTTCAATATTTTCAAAGCTTATTATTAGCATTAAGCATTTCAAAAATTACAATATATTTTACAACAATCAATTGAGCATTGTATGTAGCTGTAGAAAATATTTGCATTTGCATTAAGTTTTTTATTAAACTAATAGTTTCACTATTTTCTTTCTCAAACTCTAGCACCAGAGTTTCTTCCACATATATATTTTACAATGCATAAACTGTTAAAATCTAATAGGTATTATATGCTAATACGAATTAAGGACATTTTAATGCATAAGTAATATTTCATCTTATTTACCTAATTACTTACGTTTATAGGTGACAATTTAAGGACAAAATTACAAATGTAGTCCATTAACTTAATTTCAGATGACAGATTAATCCTTTATCTTTTTTCATTTCAATTTTGTTCTTTTGATCTACTTTCATATGTACTTTCAAGCTACAAATATAATATTTTCATGTAAACATAGATGCAAACATATGCAAATGGACCAAAAGGACAAAATAGAAATAAAATAAAAAAAGATAAAGGACCAAACTCTTACCTAATATGACGATAAACCCTAATATTCAAGAAATCAGTGATTTATTTACGGTCAAGTCAATGATTTATGAAGAATAATACCTTTTGACCATGATCGATGATGATAGGACGATCAGAGAGAGCGAGATAGAGACCCTTTTTGGTTGGAATGTTGGCAAGTGAAGAAGATTGTGAGAGGATAGATGAGATGTCAGAAGGGAGAAAACGATTCCAGACATCATCAGAATCGGTTGCAGATCGAAAAATCTTAGAAAGGACGGAGAACCTGCCAACATCAATTGGAGTCGTACGAGAGAGTATGGTGGCAATACACCCTTCGGGCAATTCTTCAAACCTTGTCATTCTTTGATGCTTACGATGACATTTAGTGTACATAAATGATAGAAATTGTGTACTATATCCCAAATTGAATATTAGTCATTGATTTATAATTTAAAATAAGGGTTAAATATGTAAATAGTCCCCATAAATATACTAACATTTAATTTTAGTTCCCCTAAAATATTCTTTGGGTTTTTGGTCCCCTAAAATTTTTCATCTATGAAATTAGCCCCTGCTCTAGTGTAACACTCAATGTAGAGCAGAGACTAATTTCATAGATGAAAAATTTTAGAGGGACCAAAAACCGAAAGAAAATTTTAGGAGGACTAAAATCAATAGTTGATATATTTTTGAGGACTATTTTCTTATTTAACCCTTAAAATAATTTCAATGGCAATACATGTTTTATTCATATTTATTCAAAAAAAAAGTTTTATTCCTTCTTTTTTTTGACAAGATGTTTTATTCCTATGATGCACCTTTTGCACTCAATTTTTCTTTTCCTTTAACTTGCATGACATTCTTCTTTCTTAGGGGTGGGAACAGGCTAAGCCGTTTGACTGGGCCCTACGGTCTAGCCTACTTAAAATCTAGATTGACCCAGCTCGTTTAATAAAAAGATTAGACTCAAGCTTTTTATAAAACCTATTTACTTAAATATGTCAGATTAAGGCTTACAAAAATACTTATTAAACCTGTCAGACCGGCCTATTAAGCTTTTTATATATAATATATCTTTCATTATTGATATTGTTTAAGTTTTTCCATAAACTCAAGCTTTCATATGATTTGGTTATTTAATAGCAGGTATATTGGTGTGATTAGACTTTCATATGATTTCGTTATTTAGTAGCAGATCTATTGATGTGATTTAGGCCGTCATAAGTTTTGGTCTATTTAGTAGTAGGCTTATAAGTGTTTCTGGTCCTTTGTGTAAAATAGGCTTTTAGGCTTTTGGAAACACACTTGAGAACGACAAAATACATCTTCCTCACAAAAAGGAATTTGAAATTGGTGCAGATGAAGGACGATCAGAGTGCTCCATTCCAAGTTGAATTTGAACACAATAGATAAATCGAAGAGATGGATATATGCTTCGTAAACTTAGCTAACCAGACAAAGTGGCAGAATAGAGTATAGACTCCATATTCCAAGCCACGGTGGCATCAGAAACTTGACCAAACATAACCTTAACATTTAAACGAAAATTCTCTTCCCTCTCTAACTGATCCTAAGATTGTTGCTAAATCTCATCCAGGATAGTGACATGGTAATGAAACGTATGAAAGTCCTATATAAAATGGTTGATAGAAAGGAATAGAGTGTGGAGACCCCACACAAAATAGAACACACACATTAGTAGCGTTTAAATAATGATATTTAATCTTAAATACCTGATAATAATAAAAACAATAGTAATTATTATTTTTTATTATTGGATATCACTTTTCATTATTTTAGCTTATGTTGTCTGTGATAAAATCAGAAATCCAACTGAATTTTTCAATCTTTCCTTCATTGGTGAACCATGACATAAAAGTTGTACATATAATTTACAAAGAAACACTCTAGAACAAAATATAAATGTAAACATAGTAGGTTAACAATCATCAAACATGTTATGCCACCAAATAGTTCATGGAATGTTGCTTAATGGTCTTATTTAGGCGTAACTTCTATTCCTTCAAGAAAGAGACGTCTCTTCCAATTATTTGTCTCCTTAACATTCATTTGGACTTCAACATCTTGGCCTAAATTGAAGAACTCTCCGATCTCAATCTCCAACCACCCATCACTTCTCACAGTAGGACGTTGTGATCCTACTACTATGTTGTGCAATACCTTCCACATTTGGATCCAAACAGACAATTCTATAGCTACCTCTAACACGAACTGATAACTCCTGAGGACAGTTCTGAAATCCTTGGGCATCAAACATCTTGAACAAAAGATAAGCCGCATGCTGAGTATTTGGAGATAAGGCACGTATATTTATCATCCAACGAATACCAAGCCACCACACAAGACGAAGATAAGCAACCTCAGGGAACCTGTCCAACACAAAAAGTTACAGAAATAAGAATACATGAATTGAGAAAAAAGTTGAAAGAGATTCATAACGTCATAAATGGGGTATTTAGACGGGTGTAGATCAGGCTCCTCAACAAAAATTTCGAAGTTGTAAACCAATGATTACTAAATTATTTAAACTGAAAATGATTGTGATAAACTTCTCAGTTAAGAAGCTACATTGTTTGTTATCTACAAAGATTTATAAGACAGAATACCAACATTCCTGTTATTGAAGTTCCAATTTGGGTGTATAGTTAACTTTGGGTTTGCGTAGTCTAACAAGAAATGTTCACTTTGGAAGAAAAAACGAGGAAAGTGAGAGAAGTAGAAATCGAAAATATTTTCATTAAACTTCTTTATACATATTCAACCTCTCATGTTTTTTGATCATGCATAGTTGAAAGTTTCCTTGATGGAGGGAATAGGATCGATCAGGTGAACTCAACTATGAAATATTCAAGGAAATGGAATGAACAATTTGCCAAGAAAGGAGAAAGAATAGAGTTAAAACATACAAGGGAGAAGGTGAAGAAACCAAGAAACGTAAGAAAAAGTGTAGGACAGTGAGAAATAAAATCGGAGAGGGCATTCACAAAGGTGAAGGTAACTTTCAATTAAGATTTAATTAAATTGATTGAGGATGATAAACACAACAATCAAGTTGCAATATCGATTATCATCACCCCAAGCAATGGCGAGATATCTAGCAGCAAACATGTAGCACTTTTTTCCACTCTTTCTATCCAATTGAAAGCTCTGCATTTCAATATTTCCAAAGCTTACAATTAGTATTCTGAACTAAGCATTTCTAATATCACAATATATTTTACACGAAAGGGTTATCTGGAAATACATTATATTGATTATGTCGTTGTAACAAAAGTTAACATGCCATAATATAACCCTGACATGCTCTCCAAAGCAGATGGTAAGCTTTTGGTGGCACAAAGACTCACCACACTACATTCCATTGTCATGATTAGATTATACTCAAACTTAACTGGAGAGGTTTTACCACCCGGCGAGCTTGGGCACATACCCGGGCTCAACCCATACTTTCTTTGTATAATTACAAGAAATTTGACTTGCACTAACAGTTGATATCCGTCACTATAGGGTTAATTTCTGTAGTTAAATCCGACTGTCATTGTCAAATGACTGTCACTGCATGTTTTCCATCTTTACCTATGGACATAACATGTAAGCACAAAGGAAAAAGGTATGGAGCTTGTCTCAAGTTTCCGAATCACACAAGGGTTATTTGGAAATACATTGATTAATGATTATGTCGTCGTAACAAAAGTTGGCATGCCATAATATAACCCTGACATGCTCTCCAAAGCAGATGGCAAGCTTTTGGTGGCACAAAGACTCACCACACTACATTCCATTCTCATGATTATAGATTATACTCAGACTTAACTGGAGCGGTTTTACCACCCGGCGAGCCTGGGCACATACCCGGGCTCAACGCATACTTTCTTTGTATAACTAAAAGAAATTTAACTTGCAGTGAAAGTTGATATCCGTCACTATAGGGTTAATTTTTTTAGCTAAATCCGACTATCATTGTCAAATGACTGTCACTGCATGTTTTCTACCTTCACCTACAGACATAACATGTAAGCACAAAGGAAACAAGTATGGAGCTTGTCTTGAGTTTTAGAATCACATAAGGGTTATTTGGAAATACATTGATTATGTCGTTGTAACAAAAGTTGGCATGCCAGAATATGACCCTAACATGCTCTCCAAAGCAGATGACAAGCTTTTGGTGGCACAAAGACTCACCACAGTACATTCCATTCTCATGATTAGATTATACTGAGACGAGTCTGGGCACATGCCCGGGCTCAACCCATACTTTCTTTGTATAACACTACAAGAAATTTAACTTGGAGTGTCAGATGACATTCGTCAATATAGAGTTAATTTCTGTAGCTAAATATGTATGTCATTGACAAATGGTTGTCACTGCATGTTTCCACATTTACCTACGGACATAACCGTAGGTAATTCTAAGGATACCATTTGAAAAAATTAAGGACCTCTACCTATGGTTGTGCCTGTCACTAAAACTTATCATTGTTTTATTTTTTATTTTGTATATTTTCTATTATACTATAAATTCTAAAAATGAATAATTCATAAAATTAAAACTATAATTAGTTTAACCAATATAATAAAATATTATAATCAATATCATTGGAATTTGAGATTGATTACTATAATCAATTTTTAGAATAAATTCTTGAAGTGACTTAACTAGAATAATTCTCCCTAACGGACTTAACTAGAATAATTCTCCCTAACTATGAACTATTATATCTTTCATCAAAACAATACCCAATACTCAATACTCACAAGTTCAAAATCTATATATACACTCCATTGTTCATTTAATTTATGGTAACAAAATTTGAATCACTTTTCATAATAGCTTATTAGACAAAATGACATACTATCAAGTTCCAACTTACAATCACTTCTACAATCACTTCATACTAAATAAACTTACAATCACTTCTACAACATGGCATAATAAATCAAATTTTAACTTGTAATTTGTGGATCTTCAACAATAACGAGTGCACCAAAGCTATTACAAACATCAACAAAAGTTGGAAGTCAACTAGTTGTCAAGCCCTATCAATAAGCTAGTAAAATAATCTTATAAGCCCGTGAGAAAGAATTGTTACCAACAAGATCAACGATATGTGGTTCAATGACTTGATGGTATATTACACCGAGCAAGAGATATTCAAGTCACTTGATGATGTTGATATTATTCGAACATTGACCACATCGAGGTCTTGAAAAGGTCATTTACCTCCTAATTTTATTTAGCACACTATTGGCAAGTTATATTTCATCTCTCTTAATTCAAATTGTACTTTTATTGACAAAATGACGAACCTATTTTATTTCGATATGACAATTATATATTATGTCGCATGTGAATTTGCAGTTAAAATTTTGCCCATACTCCATAAAATTTCTGGCTTCGTCACTGGACTTAACCAAGTAACAATCAAAATAGTCTTTGCAATCTCATATGTGGTCATGGATTTTACTATTTGATTCTCATATGTGAGAAGTTTAAAAAAAATTGATTCATTGTAAATCTATTAAGTTTCACACCCCCACACTCCGATTTTCCCTTTTTCTTTTAATAAAATAATGTATTTTTTACTGTAAAAAAATAATGTATTTTGAATATACTTCATCGTTCCAAATTGTAAGCAAAAAAAAAATTAAATCAAACTTATTAAGAAAACTAAAACATAACAATTTAGAGAATAGTTTTTTTGTGTTTTCTTTGGAATAAGTTTCATGGGAAGATGTAAAAACAATTTTCATTGACCATTGATCATGGAAAAAATGGAAGAGAGAGAAAATTAAATGTAATTTTCATTTAATTTCATGAGAATAAGCAAAAAAAATTAGTGGAAAAGATGATTTAAAAAAAAGATTAAATAGGATAAAAGTTTTTTTTTTTTACTTACATTTTGGAACAAAGAAAGTGATTTTTTTTTGTTTACATTTTGGAACGAATGGATTACATAGTCTTGAACACTCTTGAGTATAAAAAAAAACAGCGTTTAGACTTTTTAAGTTATTAGAGTTTGTTCCTAGACAAATTGTTTGTTTTTAGTGCATATGAGCTTTTAATTACGAGGACGATATGAAATTGGAAATGAGGTCATGATGTAAAATTATTTAGCTGCTCGTTACAAAAATATTGAATAAGTGGGGTCAACTTTCTCCAATTATAACAACATAGATTAGATCAGTGGCTGGATACAAAAGAAAGATTCATAATCATGTTTGACACAAATTCATATCATACAAAACACTAGGAGTAGGCATATAAGTTGGAAAATTGCTCTTCTCCCATACAAATTGATCCTTCTTCGTTTTATGTTCCAGCTTACTGGTCTTACTTAGGCCTAACTTCTATTCCTTCAAGCAAGAGACCTCTCTTCCATTTACTTGCCCCTTTAACATTCATCTGGACTTCATCTTCTAGGCCTGAATTGACGAACTCTCCAATCTCAATCTCCAACCACCCATCACTTCTCACACTAGGACGTTGCAATCCTACTACTCTGTTGTGCAACCTACCTTTCACATTTGGATCCAAACGGACAATTTTAGTACTACTATGGCTACCTCCGACGCCAATTGTTAACTCCAGAGGACAGTTCCTAAATCCATAGGAACCAAACATCTTGAACACAAGATAAGCCGCATACTGAGTATTTGGAGACAAGGCAAGATTGTTAATCATCCCACGAATTTCGAGCCACCTCACATGACGAAGATAAGCAACCTCGAGGAACCTGTCCAACACAAAAGGTTACAGAAATAAGAATACATGAATTGAGAAAAAAGTTGAAAAAGATTAGGAAATATTTTCATTAAACTTCTTTATATATATATATATATATATATTCAACCTCTCATGTTTTTTTATCATGCATAGTTGAAAGTTTCCTTGATGGAGGGAATAGATCAATCAGGTGAACTCATATATGAAATATTGAAGGAAATGGAATGAACAATTCGCAAAGAAATGAGAAAGAATATAGTTAAAACATACAAGGGAGAAGGTGAAGAAATACAATCGAAGAGCGCATTCACAAAGGTGCAGATAACTTTCAATTAAGATTTAATTAAATTGATAATGATATATTGGTTGGTTATTGCTTATCATTAAGTTAATGAACACAATTAAAATAAAACAAATTGAAAAGGTAAGAGCTACCTAGAATCAGACGCATCAATCCAGTTGCAATATCGATCATCATCACCCCAAGCAATGTAGAGAGATCTAGCAGCAAGCATGTAATACTTTTTTCCACTCTTTCTATCCAATTGAAAGCTCTGCATTTCAATATTTCCAAAGTTTATTATTAGCATTGTGAGCTAACCATTTCAAAAATCACAATATATTTTACGACAATATTGGCATCTGCCTTAAGTTTTTGAAACAAATGGTTTTGCTATTTTCTTTCTTAAACTCTGGCCACATAGTTTCTCCTGCAAATATATTTTACAATGCATAAACTGTTGAAATAAGATATTAGATGTTAATACGAATCAAGGACATTTTAATACATAACTAATATTGCATCTAATTTACCTAACTATCTACGATTATAGGGCACAATTTAAGGGCAAAATTGTCTTAGTCCCTTAACTTAATTTCAGGTAACAGTTTGGGCCCTTTCTTTTTTTTCATTTCAATTTTGTCCATTTGGTCCATTTACATATGTATTTTCAGGCTTCAAATATAATATTCTTATGCAAATATAGATGAAGACCGTAAATTTGAAGATTGAAAGGCCATAAGAAAATAAAACCATGAATTCAAAGCTTGAAAATTCATATGCAAATGGACCAAAAGGACAAAATTGAAATAAAAAATAAATAAATGACCAAACTGTTACCTAAAATTAAGTTATGGAACTAAAAGTGTAATTTTGCCAGATTTAAAAGCACAAACAAATTAAACAAAATTGTTAGTTTATTTATGGCCAAGTTAGATAGGATGATAAACCCTAATATTTGAGAAATAGATGATTTATAAAAAATAATACCTTTTGACCATGATCGACGATGATAGGACGATTAGAGAGAGCGAGATAGAGAGCCTTTTTGGTTGGAACGTTGGCAAGTGAAGCAGATTGTGAGAGGATAGATGAGATGTGAAAAGGGAGAAAACGATTCCAAACATCATCAGAATCGGCAACTGATCGAAAAATCTTAGATAGGGCGGAGAATTTGCCAACGTCAATCGGAGTCGTGCGAGATAGTATGGTAGCAATACACCCTTCGGGCAATTCTTCAAACTTTGTCATTCTTTTCTCTTTACGGTGACATTTAGTATACATAAATGATAGAAATTGTGTACCATATCCCAAATGCAATATTAGTATTGATTTATAATTTAAAATAATATCTATGGCAATAATATTTTTATTCATATTTATTAATAAAAATGTTTTATTCATATGATGCACCTTTTGCACTCAATTTTTCTTTTCCTAACACTTGCATGCCGTTCTTCTTTGTCACTAATGCCGATGTGGTCATTGTTGCTCTCTTAGAATTCTTTTGGGAGTTTAGGGGAGGGTAGGGAAGGGTTTTGAAAAAAAGAATGAGCAAGTGGAAGAAAGAGAAGACATTAAGAGGAGGGGGTTGATGTTTTTAGTCGTAATACAAACCCTTCGTTTGGGGAACTAAAAAATTATATTGGGGTAGTATAAAATTGTATTTAATAGAGTTTTTGAGGATTTTTGAGGGTTGATATGAATTTTCCAAAGGACAAAATTTACCATCGTTTTCATAGATGTAGTTTTTACTGTTTGCCAATAGAAAAACGATGTGTATTATTTATTTTATTTGATAAACGTTGTTAGAAATAGATAGATTTTTTCTCCATTTTCCAATTTGCTAAACGAGAAGCATAACCCCGAGACTCATCATCATCTTTTCAGTATCTTCAAGTTTTGGGCAACAATCCCACAAAACAATTGATATTCGGTGACCGTCAAATATCAAGGAGATCACCTTTCTCTCCACTCAAACTATAGATTCAAGAGTTCCTAATATGATAGTTACATATTATAGATTTGTAACGTAGTGGAGCTCAATTGATAGATTGCACCATAGTCATATCAAATCTCAACGATGGTGTTTTGGCGTCTGGTTCGTTGGCGATGGACACGAAGGTCGGCATAAGTTCCCATTGATAGATTACAAAGGGGAAACGGATGGCAAGTGCAAACTAACGGCGTTAACTCATTTAAAAGAAATTAAATTAAACTATCCACATGTCATAATTTTATGTGCAAATAGTAAAAACTGGACCTACCGAAACAATGAAGCTTGAAAGTGAATAAAAACAACTAAGGATTAAAAGTGAATAAAAAATTTATAGGGACTAAACTTAAAAACTTGTTATTTTTGTAGGGATATTTTACCCTATTTTAATTACGCTTGCAAGTTACAATATTAACTTTTATCCATGAGCTTCACGCAGCTTATAACAATACACAACAACTTCAATTCCCGGGTGTGCCTCATTCTTTTTAAACTTATATTTTCTTTTATAAATTTATCCATTTTCCTTTTTTTTGGTAGATAACCACCATTCTCTTTTTTATATGCATATCTTTTATACACCATTTTGATAGCGAAACGTGTGCGGCGAATATTAAACAAATTTGCAAACTCGGATTTTAGTATTTAAGTCACTTCTTAAAATTATTAATATACTTTTTTTGTGGGAGCTTAGGTTTGAACCCCAAACCTTGCGTATATTATGTATTATCCATACCAACTGAGCTAAGCTCGCAAGGACAATTATCAATATACTTTAATAACGATAGTTTGATTCTTTAATTATTTTAAATCAAATTTTAAAATTTCATTAGCATTTTATAATTGTTTATGTAATGACATATCCAAACACTTCAATTTATGTAAGCACTTTTTAATGTACATGTCACAAACATAAAAAACTTATTGAGTATAAGCGCTTATGATGTAAGCTCTCATAATATATGCTCTTATGCAGTAAGCATTTGAATAGGTTATTTATCCAAACGGGAGAGTGAACTGTGTTGATAAGGAGAGTAGCAGCAGAGAATCAATCATTTCAAAACAAAATTGGTAACCAAAAGCCAAGACTGAAACAGTACAGAACTGTCAAACTCAATAGATGTTGGTATTTACTCTCAACATATTTGTATATTACCATCAATCATCTTGATGGCAAAGATCTGTCAAATTCTATTTGCTTGTTCTAGTTATGCACTATTCTGAAATCCAAGACACAAGACCCCTGCATAGTTCAGTGTATGTTGTTTATTGTCTTCCTTAGGCCTAACTTCTATTCCTTCAACAAAGAAACCTCTCTTCCAATAATAACCATCCTTTATCCCAGTAATACTCATTTGGACTTCTTCATCTGCTAAGCCTGAAATGAAGAACTCTCCCATCTCAGTTTCCAACCACTCGTCACTTCTCATACTAGGACGTTTCAATCTAAATACTTTGTTGTCCTGGCTACCTAATATTCTGTTGAGCCGCTTACATTCCACATCTGGATCCACCAAAATGACAATCTTGGTTAAACAATGGCCACCTTCGACACCAATTGATAACTCCACCGGATAGTTCTCATTCTCAAAACCAAAGCCATCAATCATCTTGAACACAAGATAAGTTGCATACAGAGTATTTGGAGACAAGGTAAGGGTGTTTATCTTGCCACAAATTTCAAGCCGACACACATTAAGAAGCTCAACAACTTCAGGGAACCTGTCCAAAATTTGTGCCCAAAAGATACAAAAAGATAAGAGACAGAAGCAATGCAGGCTCATCAGCTAAACTTTGGAAACTGTAAACCAAGCATAACTAAATCATATCAAGTTGTAACTGATTGTGATAAAATTGGGTGACTGATTATGATAAACCAAGTTATATTGGCTGTTACAAATAATACCCCGCCTCCTCTCAAGGTTGGAGGAAAATAAAGTGGAATCCAATATTCTGGACAACAATACTGAAAACCAACTTGGGAACAACAACAGTCATCTTCTTCCTCACAAAAAGGACATCCAAATTTTTATGTTCCTCATCCCCTCACGATAATTGTGGATAGAAGCAACACATGAGGCCTATTCAGCTTCTTCATGGACTTGCAAGTGTTACTGTAACGATGAAGTCTCAGAAAATATGAGAACCTAGTCAAGTTCGTCGTTCAAATATCAAGAGGACAAGTCTCGTATACATTGGGACTCATTTTTCTGGCAGCATAACTAATGTGCTCTAGAACTTGTCAAGTGTATTAATATTCTACTTATTAACTATCTTTAAAGAGAAATATCAGACAGTGGATCACCATCACTGTTACTGAGGTTCACATTCGGGTGAATAGTTAACTTTGGGATGGAATAATCTAACAAGAAGTTTCACTTAAGCAGGAAAAACTAGGAGTAAGTGAAAGAAGTGAGGGAAGCTGAAAATGGAAAGTACTATTAGTTTCATTCAACTTTACATCCCTTGAAATGAAAAATGATCTTCCAGTTATATCATACAATATGTAGCCTTTTCACCGTTTTTGGTAGACAATAATAATGCAGTCATGTTGCTATCAGAAAGCTTATCTCACTATTATGAAAAAGCATAGGCACAGCATAAAAAGCTAAAAACTCAGAATTATAGTTGTGTTGGGAGACTTCAGATCAAAAAACTAATTTGGTGATTTGTTCTTAAATGGGAGAGGGAACTATGTTGATAAGGAGAGTAGCAGTAGACATAGAGAATAAATCATTTCAAAATAAAATTGGTGCCAAACAGCCGGGGCTGAAACAGTGGAGATCTGTCGAATTCAAGGAATGTTGGTGTTTATTCTCAACATATTTGAATTGCAGTCTTACACTTAATAATTGATGTAAAGTTCCATTAGTTGGAAGGAAACCAGTTAAAGCCAATTCATTGGCATTGTAACATCTGAAAGACAGAATGAGAGGAAATGCATCTGGCCAGCAAAGGTGGGCACATGGTATGGACTCCAAACATCCCAATTCATGACATTAAAGAAAGAACAAATGAGTTATTATTTACATAAAATGAAAGTCTATGTTGTTTAGCTAACAGACACATATATAACTAGGAATGCATTTAAAATCGGAAAAGAAAGTTGGTGTTATACCAAGTGTTGTTGAATAGCGGCTATAGCGGTGCTATAACACTACTGCATAGCAGAATCTAGAACAACACATTGAGCACTAACTGACCAAGGCTTCTTCACTAACTTCAATTTGGAAGTTTCACCAGCAAAAGTTGAAAATATGGCAGCAAAAGACAGTTGATTCTTGGTACAAGTGGAAAGTGCAGATTCAACCAGTCATTGTTTTTCATATTGAATAAAAGAGAGTTTCAAGGATGAGGGGAACATGATCAATCAACAGTAACTGACCACTTACATAGGAAATAGAATCATTCAAGCCCATAAAAAGACATGACATACTCAGCTTTGATCAGTAATGGCTTGATTCGGCTTTCGAAAGAGAGAGCCTTAAAATATGTTTAGGAGCATGATGGCGCATCGACATTGGACCTCTAATGACAGCAGAGCTCTGGCAATGAAGAGATCGCCCGGTTCTGTTACTAGTGTTGGCAGTCCAACTTCGTGGGTGGTAGTTGTCGGTGGGATGACTTGACGACAACGGTTTCAAATTTGCGACTTTCAGACTTGACTTTTGTTTTATAAATCATGCCCACGTGATGTAAGCTCTGATACCAATATTATGTTTTTATATTGGGTCTAGCTTATTTTTACAAAACCAACTTATAAAGTGAGGGATGCCTCTCTTTGGTAAACTATTTTCATGCCTTATTTCTTTTCAAGTTTCAACGTGAGACTCGGGTTTTTCCAAATACATCATTCACACGCCTAGGAACTACTGGGCTTGGTAAAAAAAAATTAGTTGTCGCTTGAAATCTAAATGAATAGACTCTGATATCAACTAGAAAAAGAGAGAAGGAATTAATTAGAAGTACATGAGAGGCTAATCCCCCAATCCTAGCAAAATGAAAGACACAAGAAAATAAACAAAGTGATCGGATTCAAGTGGTTAAAAAGTTTCGGTCAATCGGGAGTACCCGAGTTCAAATCATGGGTGAAACAATCCTTGTTCAATCTTTACCTGAGAAACGCGAGGTTAAGACCAATTAAAGACCAATTAAAGATCAAACGTTGTGATTTGCTAGTTCTCAACTTCTCATATCAACTATGTTTAATTAGTATTAAAAGTAATTGATTTCTATCACCAAAAAAAAAGTAATTGATTTCTAGTTCTATACACACATACATTACACAGAAATACAAATTCTACTAGAGTAGACCTGGTAAAAGCAAATGGAAAAGTTAAGAACAAACCTAGAATCGGGCATAGCAGTCCAGTTCCAATATTCATCATCATCATTCCAATCAATGTCAAGAGATCTAGCAGAAAGCATGACACACTTTTTTCCACTCTTTCTATCCAATTGAACGCTCTGAATTTTAATATATACAACAATTAATTCAATTCAAATTAATTACTAATAAGTCAATGATAATAAGCCTTAAAATTCAAGAAATCAGTGAATTACGAAGAATGGTACCTTTTTACCATCGTCGATGATGATAGGGCGATTAGAGAGGGCAAGATAGAGAGACTTTTTGGTAGGAATGTTGACAAGGGAAGGAGAGTGTGAGATGATAAAGTTGAAGAATTGGGGGTCGGAACGGAGAAAATGATTCCATACGGCGTCAGAACCGGCGGCGGAACGGAAAGTTTTAGAAACGACGGCGAGTCTGCCGGCGTCAGCCGGAGTTGTACGAGAGAGCACGGCGGCGATGCACCCTTCCGGTAAGTCTTCAAACGCTCCCATTCTATTTTTTGATTTTGTCTTACCAGGAATAGAGGTGGAAATAGTTTTTTTATTCTTTTTTCTTTTAATTAGGTGGAAATAGTTTAAGTGTATTGAATTTGAGTTAAAAACTACGTCGCGATGAAATACCGCGCGTCTCAAAGCAGCAGAATCGTGAAAAATGCGAAGCTGCTATTTAAAGCTTCTAGATGGATGCACATTTTTATCCCTTTCACCCCTAAAGCAAACACAACATAAAACTTTTAGCTGGGGATAGAATTAAAGAACAAAACTTAATTGTAGAACATGAGATTTCACATGGAAAAATTGAGAGAATTTTTAACAGAGAGAATCTAATTCGTCTTTCTTTTTCTTTTGTATGATTCTTAAAATACATATTTTTTTTTAGTTATAATAAACTTCAACAAAGTGTTAATTTTAAGAAATTATACGTAGTTAAATAGTTAAATTAAGAACATACAAAAGACGGTTAAGAAAATACGAGTTGGGTAGTTCAAAAAGTTTGAGTTAAGAATTGAAATTGAAGAATCATGATTTAAATATACTAACATAACAACTAATTACTATTAACATTGTTCTATTAAAAACAATCATCTAAGTTTTTTTCTAAATTAAATTATAGAGTTTAAAAAGAACATAAGGTTTGAATAAATGATATTTATACAACTATTTTGGCCCTTAAAAAAAAACAACTATTTTGAAATACCTTTTGGTTTTTTTTTTTTAAGGAAAATATTTATAGCGTTGTACATGTACTTTAAATTCTATCGTTAAAATACCATTAGTTCTACTTTATCAATGTTTTTAATCATGCTCAGACCATTATTTATCTTACTTCTCACTCGCTACTAGACACTAGCCCTTCCTCCCCTCATAGAGAATGGAGTTTCAGAGTGAACGAAACCTAATGTCGTTGAAGCACGCAGCGTCCATAGTTGAGAGTTTCAAACAAAAAATGTCAGCAAATTAATATTGCATTGCAAACTATAGTTGAAATATCTAAAACACACTTATCTCAATATATAATTAAATGCTATAATATATTTACAATAAGCAATATTACTATTTCATATACTATACGAAGAGACGCTCTAGAACAAGAATATATGTCACATAGTATGATGAAAAGCTGAGACTTCAAATCTTTAAATACTGGTCTGCTATCCAAGACACAAACCTATGCATAGTTCATGGAATGTTGCTTAATGGTCTTCCTTAGGCCTAACTTCTATTCCTTCAACAAAGAAACCTCTCTTCCAATGACCACCCTTTATATCAATAACACTCATTTGGACTTCTTCATCTTCTAGGCCTGAAATGAAGAACTCTCCCATCTCAATCTCCAACCAGCCATCGCTTCTCACATTAGGACGTTGCAATCTTAATACTCTGTTGGGCTCCGTAAATATAATTCTGCTACGGTGCCTACGTCTCGCGTTTGGATCCGCTAAACAGACAATTTCGGTGCTACTTTGGCCACCTTCGATATCAACTTATAACTCCACAGGATAGTACTCAAATCCATAGGCATTGATCATCTTGAACACAAGATAAGTTACATACCAAGTATTTGGGGACAAGGCAAGGGTGTTTATCTTCCCACGAATTTCAAGTCAACACACATGAAGAAGTTCGGCAACTTCAGGAAACCTGTCCAAAATTTGTGCACAAAAGTTGCAAAGATAAGAATACAAGAACAATGTAGGCTCATCAACTAAAATTCGGAACTGTAAACCAAGTATGACTAAATTATTTAAAGCCGTAACTGATTATGATAAACTTCTAAGTTATATTGGTTGTTGTAAATAATACCCTCCCCACTATCCAGTGGTGGATCTTGTCTAAAATATTAGGAGGATCCACAACTACTAACTAAAACTATTGGGACTTTCAGGAGAGTATGAAAGATGGATTTCCATATTGGACAACATTTCACGAAACTGAGTTGTAGAAAGAGCATTTTTAGATAAGTAAGCCATCAGCTGGACTACAATGATTGGAAACCAGCTTGAGAACTGCAACATTCATCTTCTCCCTCACAAAAAGGAAATCCAGTTTTCTACATTCCTCATCGCCTCATGATAATTGTGGATAGAAGCAATATAGACAACTACTTGGCTGTCCCAGTATAAGGGTTGAAGTTGGAGAAATGACAAAAATTATAAACAAAGATATGATAGCCATATTGAATCACTTGGTGCGGCTGCAAAGGATGTATACTCAGTCTTCACAAATGATCCACTGACAATAGATTTATTGGTTTGCATGACAAAGTAAAATCACAGAAAAAATGGTAACATGTAGCGGATCTGCAGGTGTGCCAACACAAGTGGCCTATTCAGCTTCTGCATAGGCTTGCAAGTGGTTACTGTAAGAAAGAAGTTTCGGAAGATATGAGAACCTAGTCAGGGGTGCCTTTCAAATATCAAAAAGGGGACTGCAATGCTCATAATATACATACAGACTTATTTTTCTGGCAACATAACTATTGTCAGGTCTAGAATTTATCAAGTATAATAATATTCTACTTATTAACTATCTATATAGAGAATTATCAGACAGTAGATCGCCAACACTGTTATTGAGGTTCATATTCGGGTGTACAGTAAACTTTAGGATTGAATAATTTAACAAGTATTCACTAAGGCTTTGTTTGCGAGTTTTGAAGGGAGGGGAAGGAAAGGCTTAGGAGGGGAAGGGAAGGGAAGGGAGAAAGGAGGGAAATCCTTCCCCTTGTTTGGGAGTTAAAGAAACCAACAAGGAAAGGAGATGGAGGGCTTATGTGATAATTTTACTATTTTACCCTTTTTTCTCTTAAAATCAATACATTGTGTTATACTTTGTAATTTATCTTGTAAATTATTTTTGTCCTTAATTGGAATTTTGAATTATTATGAGGGCAAAATTGTCAATTTGTATGTTTAACCCCCCAAAACCCCCCAATTTGGGGGAACTTTAAAATTGGACAAATGAAGCCCTTTAAAACCCCCCAAAACTTTTCCCTGTTTTTTCTAAAACTCCTAAACAAGGGTTTACCTCTCCATAAGCCTTTCCTTCCCCTCCCCTCCCCTACAAAACCCAACTCCCAAACAAAGCCTAAGAAGGGAATATGAGGAAAAGTGAAAGTAGTGAGAGAAGCAGAAAATGGAAATTAGTTTCATTCTACTTTACATCCCTTGAAATTTAAAATGGACTTTCACTTATATCATTCAATACGCAGCCTTTCTACCCTTTTTTGCTAGCCAGTAATAATGCAGGAATGTCGCTTTCAGAGAACTTATCTAACAATTATGAAAAAGCATAGACACAACATAAGAAGCTAAAAACTCATAGTTATAGATGGGTTGGGAGATTTAAGATACAGAAGCTAATTTGGCGGTTCTTAAATGGGAGATGGAACTGTTTTGATAAGGAGAGTAGAAAAACAAAACTGGTACCTAAGTGCCAAAACTGAAACAGCAAAGATCTGTCAAATGCAAGAGATGTTGGTGTCTATTCTCAACATGCTTGTATTGCAGTCTTACGCTTGAAAATTGATGTGAAATTCCCTTAGTTGGAAGGAAATCAGTTAAAGCCGATTCAAGAGATATTGACATTGCAACATCTGAAAGTCAGAATGAGAAGAAATACAACTGACCAGCATATGTGGGCACACAGTATGGGTCCCAAACATCACAATTCATGACATATTATTAAAAGAAAGAGAAAGTAACTTATTATTTAAATAAAATGAAATTCTATGTTGTTTGGCTAATGGGCATATATAATTAGGACCACAATTAAGATCAGAAAAAAGAAAGTTAGTGTTATACTGTTAATTTTTTTTAAGAATCAATAACGTTTTGAAGACAAATGCCCAACCCTAGATTCCATTGTCACAAAATGGGGAATTCAGTACGACTTAAGGGTTACGAGCCTGGTATACCCGGTCACCAGGAACAACACTCTTCCTAATCTACCTCAAAGACCACCTGCTGTCCTGAATGATGAAAGACCCGATAGAAAAAATAACAGAATAGCTATAAGTTTATATCAACGAATTTAGAAGAAATCAATTTGAACTTGATTGAAGGAACTGAAAAGTGAAAAAAAATCATGCAAAGTCAATTAAGAATTGAAAAAAATAGGATTGGCTATAGTCGAATCCAAAATCTAATGATTTGGATCAAGAAAGTAAACTGTACAGATGAAGGACAATATGATAAAAGATCTAGGGGCTCCATTCCAAGTTGTATTTTGATGCAAGAGATAAACAAGAAAAGAGATGAATATTTGCTTCGGAAACTTAGCTGAAGCTTAGTGAACGAATAGACTCCATAATCCAAACCACGGTGGCATCAAAAACTTCGTTGATCTGACTTAATGTGCTCTAGATTTGGGTATTTACCAGAAGGGGTAGATATGGATTTTGAAACACTTATCTATGGCATGGTCTAGAAGTAGAACAACACATTGAGTGTTAACTAGGCAAACCTTCTTTACTAACTGCTGATTGGAATTTTCACCACCAAAAGTTGAAAATATGGCAGGAAAAGCAAGTTGATTCTCAGTACAATAGGATCAATCAACACAAACTGACCACTAACATAGGAAATAGAATCATTCAAGCCCATTAATGGCTTTATTTCGGCACATGAAAAAACAAGAGAGCCTAAAAAATTGCTTAGGTTCATGACCGCGCAACAGATCTCTAGTTCTGGCGATGGACAGATCGGCTGGTTCAACTTTATGTGTGGTTATAGTCAGCAGGATGACTTGATGGCTAGGGTTTTAAATTCATGCCCACAGGATATGAGCTCGGATCTAGCACATTGTTAAACAACAAGCTTAGTAAGTGAGGTGTTCCTCTCTTTTGTAAACTATTTTCATGCCTTATTTCTTTTCAACATGAGACATGCATTTTTCCCAATACACCGCTCATGAGCGTGGAAATTTTGGTTGTGATCTGAATGAATAGACTCTGGTACTAACTAGAAAATTTATTAAGTTAAGCAAGTAGAAAATTTAAGAGTGAACCTGGATTCAGGCATAGCAGTCCAGTTCCAATATTGGTCAGTATCACCCCAAGTAATTGCAAGAGATCTAGCACTTCTTTCCACTCTTTCTCTCCAATTGAAAACTCTATATTTCATAAATCCAATGCTAATTATTATTCTTAACTAAACAGCATGTATACACCATCCAAATCAGCATTTAAGAAGAAAAATACCTTTTTATCATTGTCGATGATGATAGGGCAATCAGATAGAGCAATATAGAGATCCTTTTTGGTAGGAATGTTGGCTAGGGAAGGAAAGTGTGAGATGATAGATGAGATATCAGAAGGGAGAAAGCGATTCCAAACAGCGTCGGAATCGGACGCAGAAAGAAAATTCTTAGAAATGAGGGAGAGTCTGCCAACGTCGACTGGAGTTGTACTAGAGAGTATTGCCGCTATGCACCCTTCCGTTAATTCTTCAAAAGCTGTCATTCTTTTGCTCTTCGCTTACAAAGAATAGAGGTGGAACTTTGGTATTTTTTTTTTGTTGATAAATAAGCACATAGTAATAAATAAAAAAAGACTATATAGTCAACTAAAATTTAAATTATCCTTTTAAAACAAACTAACCAATGGACTTTTTTGTTAGGAGTAAAATACACTCAAGCACCACATAAATGCTTAAATTAACTTGACTCTTTTTAGCCAGAACCAACACAATTTTGTATGGATTTAGTCTATCAAAATTGATACTAGGAGTATCGAATAAGAGACCTTAAAATAAACACGCTTGAAGATTTCAAGCCAACACCACTAAGTAAACTCAAATAAATTACATTTGACATTCCTTTTATGTTAAACTTCTTTTAAAATTATACATCTCTTTCAATCTCTCATTTGCTTCGCTCGTCACAAAGTTTTAATTTTAATATACAGTAGAAACTCTATAAATTAATAATGTCAGGACCGGAGAAATTTATTAATTTAGAGAGTTATTAATTTATCGATAAATTAATAATTATTAATTTAAAGAGTTTTTAAGTAATTATACAGTACA
>Ga0315914_1001304_pt1 | contig 36759 bp, 20 predicted proteins | sample MpolenodulesMG_FD_203920 | JGI IMG/M metagenome (GOLD analysis project Ga0315914, IMG submission 203920) | Medicago polymorpha root nodule microbial communities from Los Angeles, California, United States - elongated nodules | ecosystem: Host-associated > Plants > Roots > Nodule | place: USA...
CCGAATTATTGATAGGATTACCGAATTTTCTTTTATAATATTTTCAGATTTCATACATTTTATGAAGTGTTTTATTTTGTCTACTATGGATTATCACGTGTTATTTTTTTCACTGTTACCAATTATATATTGCATTTTATTATTCGTATGTCAATCCCTTTATAATAAACCCGTGCGGAGCACATGTCAAAAATCTAGTTAATATTGAAAATTAAAAGTGACAATCTTTTTAGTGCTTGTTTGGGTTGGAGTTTGCAAGCAAAAAAGCAAGTTTGGGGGATTTTCAAGGCAAAACTGTCGTGATTTTTAAAAGCCAGCAAGTGTAGCTTTTGAGTTAATGTGGGTTGCTACCGTGGTTTTATAGGAAACGCGGGTAGAAAAACTCTTAAGCAAACAGGCTATTAGTAGATAGGGGAATCTCTATGTGTGTATCATGTATGTTTTTTCTTCAGAAAAGAGTAAGAGAAAACATTGAGTCCCTTGGCCACATGAAGAGATTCAGAAGAAGAAGAAAAAAAGGTAGAAACTATGGTTTATTATTGTTGAGGCTAATTTTGTGTAGAGGAATGTTAGCGACACACATTTTAACACACCCTTTCCAACACATTCTTTTTTATTGGTTAAAATTTACATGGGTCAAACCAAATCATGTGCGTCTCACCTAATCATTTTATTGTTTGAGTATTTTAAGACGAAACGTAACATGGTTTTCTTTTCATTGTTTAGAAAAAGTAGAAAGAATAAAATGAATTATCATGAAGCAGGTACTTCAAAATTTATCATTTATCAACACTGAAGCATAGGTGTTGGAATCCGAATGAGTGTTGAAATAAGTGATGCTATAGGGGTTTTGGTTAGTTTGAGGGTTTTTTTTTGGCTAAGTTTTGCTATGAGTAGCGGACGATAGGTGTTTAGAATTAGTTTTTCGAGGTCATTCGCGATGGATTTTGAAAATTTGGCCCAAACTATAAAGCACGCATACAGACACAGACATCAGACACAACATGGATACTGACAAATCGAGACTGATAATAATTTGAGAAAATGACATAATTCAATGTGATCATATGTGTGAAGAAGATCTTCTTCTGACTTTGGGTGTGTTTTGTTGATAACAATAACACATCACAAAAAGAAGAAAAGTTTGGAGACTCAAGATTAAGAATGAAGATTAGTGTCTAGGCTTCATGGTTATACTTTTTGTAAATATGACCCTTATCTTTTGATTTATTATTCTTAACTTATGGAACAACTTAGAATACTCAGAAAATAATTACAAACATTTTTTCTAAGTCTTCATATGAAACAATGCTAAAGATGTCATTAAAATAAATCAAACACTCGCATTGATTTTTATATAAAGTGATTTTACATGAATTTTTTTTCTTCATGAAAAACCATAATTTATTATAAAAATTTTACAATAATTTTTTAGCATAAAAATAATGTTTAGCATGCATGGTGAATATGGCATAATCAATTGTTTTAAAATTCATTTCATGCCATTATTATCTATTGCCTAATAAATCAAGGTAATGTTAACTAGTGCTCCCGGGGCACTGGTTAAGGAAACCAAAAGAAATTTTTTTAAATAAAAATGATATTTTTTAACCATTAATTACACAACTTTGAATACAAATATTACTCTTTTTGGATCATTATTTAACCATTTAATGCAAATATTACTATAATATTACTATATTTGACTTTTTACTGGAACACCGGTTAGCATGACCCATAAATAAAAAATTTGGCAACGGCTAGTTCATCTTTGTGTCCAACGGCTAGTTTTTATCAAATTACGTTGCATGTGCTTTATTGCTTTCTCAAGAACATTTGAAAACTAGCGTGATCCCTTGTATACCCACATTTTTGGATTAGTTGGAAGTTGGAACATTAACGTTGGTGATTAAAATAGTTTTAATGATTGCTCAACTTATGTTCTTGTCATTTTTTTTTTAAAATGCATTTCATACTATTTTTTTATGAATATGTGTCATTTCACATATGTTTTTATTTATTGACAACTCTTTTTGAATAAAATAGTATTGATGCATAAACATCTTTTTAACCTTTATAAATCCAACAGAGAATCAAAGAAATTATCACTAACAATTTTCATTATCTCAATTGACATTTTTAATATCATTTGGTGTTTAAAACTCTCATTCTTTAAAAACTTTGTTCATACTTTAACATTCATTAAAGTTTTCTAAGCACTAAGATTCTTACCGTATCAAAAGTGAGATTTGATCAAAGATACATCCATATATTATTATTATTTTTCAATTACTTTTGTAAAAAGTTTCTCAACATTTGTTGGTGGAAATTATTGTAAAAGATAGTGGAGTGTTGTCTTAGTGTGTAGAGAAATATTGTTAGAGAATCTTGAGATTAAGGTTGCTTTGAAACAACATAGTGGAAACCTTTTATAGGATATGGAGGGAGTGGATGTCCCTACGAGGGAACTGCTATAGTTTCTTTGTGTTCATTCTCTTTCCCTTACTCTCTTTGTTTTGCATTTCCATTCAAACCTTCATAATAACTTTCCAAAAAAAATTATGAATTATGAAGAACACTAAGCTTAGAAAAATTAACCAATTGTAAAACTTTTAATTACTTTAATTTATTAGATTCATTTTTATTGTTCCCAGCGAGTTGTTAGGACCCTAAGTGAGGGGTTCAAATTTTTGAAGTTTAATAAAGAATTATAATTATCTATACCTATATATAAGTACTTTTTTTCCTTTTGTTTTTACCTTTCATTTAAACAACTTTATCATTTTTATTGTATTTTTTAAATTTAAAATGAGACTTATATATAAAAAGGGAAGAAAAAAAAACTTAAGGGAGTCTTATATTTAAAAACAGTAGTAGTAACTTTACAAATGTTGATATATATTAAAAAGTTTACATACTTTACAACTTTTTCTGTTATACATTTTTTCTAATGTCGAAAGATTTTGCTTTTAATGTTAAAGAAGAAGGAAAAAATTAATGATTTTGAATATCTAAATCAATCACTTACAATTTTCATATGCCTAACAAGAAATACACTTAAATTAGTAATAACGAATTGAATTAGATGTACTAATTTGTTTCTATTATAAAAATGTTTCTAATATAAAAATGTCAGATATGAATATGAATTTATTTTTTTTACTGAATTGAAATGTGAGAAAATTGCGAGAGACTATCTTTCTTTTTTTTAAAACTAAATATCATTTGTGCGTAACTGATGTGACATACGTCTCGAGTTTTGTATGACTCAAATGAACAGTATATTATCCTTAAGAGTTTTAAAGTTATTGTATACTAAATGTTACCAAAATCTTGGCTAAGCTAAAAGAGACAATAAGGTGAGTCTTCACTCTAAATTATTTAAATAATACCAAATTTTTTATTTTAGTTATATTTATAAACAAATTGTCTCTTTTCTTACATGGTTTAGGCTAGGTTGTCCGGTTTTATGAGAGGATGGAGTGAGTATTTTTAAAGAGCAATGTTACATGTGCAATTAAAATTGAACAATTAATGTAGTACCTTTTAATATTGTGAGGAGCACGCAAATCGAAGAGAAATGATATTTATATAACTAATTTGTGACAACTTTCTCTCTTATATTCACATTATACTTTTATTTTCTCTTTTCCTTTTTTTTTTCTCCATCGTTTTTGACCAATGAAAAGAGAGAGAAGAAGTTGTCACAAAATTTGTTGGAAATATTCGTTAAAAAATAAGGACAGAGTGAGTCCTTATCCTTATCCATTCAAAATCTAAGGGAATAACTGCCAGCCATACAATTTCAGGGGTAAATTTGGCATTCACCTAATAGTTGACTCAAGTAATAGTTGAAGCACCAAATCCATGGCATATTCCTTCATTTCATCCTGCCTGTAACTTCCTTTCCTTCCTTCTTTCTTTCTCTCTTTCTTTCTTTGTTTCTCATTCATAGATCACTTGAACGATGCCGACTTCTAGTGAGTATGAGGCGGTTCCTTACAGCGTAGTCTCAACCCTGATGAATAATTTGATTTTATTGGCATCCCGTGACATTGGAATGGCGGAACAGTTAGAAAATTTGAAGTCTAAAGTTGAAGAGATCAATTCAAAGCTCGTTGATGTCGACAGACAACAAGAAAAGAAAGATGTTCTACACTGGTTAAGAAGTTTCAAACGTTCTATTCTTGCTGCTGATGACTTGTTGGATCAAATTGCTACCGACTCTTATCGGATGAAATTGATACCCAATAGTCGGCTAAATACTAGGAGTAAGGTACGACTATTCACCTCAAATCCGTTTATTCGTTTCAAAATTGCTCATGGATTGAATGAGACACAAAAGAAGGTTGATCATATGGTGGAAGGTATGCGTGGGTTGAACTTGAAGTTAAGCCAAGGACGTGAGATTGCGTTGAGTGTAACACCAACACCTTCGAATAGATCTGATGTGGGTGTCGTTGGCAGAGATAACGAAAAAAAGATAATTATAGAACAGTTGATGCAACAGGATGGACGGGAACAGCTTGATTTAATTGCCATTGTTGGTATGGGTGGTATAGGGAAGACAACTCTTGCTCAAATAGTGTACAATGACGAACAAGTCAAAAGTTTCTTTGAAAAGCAATTATGGGTGTGTGTTTCTGATTCTTTTGATTTCAAATTTATTGTCAAGCAAATTGTAGAAGCATTAGATGGATACAAAATCAATGATGAACAACTAGATTTTGAACAAGAAGTAAACTTGCTTCATCAAAATTTGAAAGGTACAAGGTATTTGTTGGTGTTGGATGACGTGTGGAATGAGGATCGTGAAAAATGGCTTCAGTTGCAAAGTTTGATGTGTGGTGCTCCAGGAAGTAAGATTTTAGTAACAACTCGTTTATTTCAAGTAACAAAAGTCATGGGAGTCGGACATTTGAATTTTTTGCTAGGCTTGAGCAATGAAGACGCTTTGGGTTTGTTCAAAATGATAGCGTTTAGAGATGATGATAGTTTGATGAGCCATGCCCTAGAATCTATTGCTATAAAAATAGTAAGAAAGTGTGTAGGAATTCCATTGGCGATCAGATCTGTTGCAGGCCTGTTATGTAATAAATCTGAAAGTGAATGGTTTAGTGTTTTAGAACATAATTTATGGAACATGCAGTTTCATTGTGGTCTTCCTGCTCTAAGAATCAGCTATGACCATCTCCCATTTCAATTAAAAGAATGTTTCATTTATTGCACTGTGTATCCCAGGGGTTGGGAAATTGAAAAGAATGAGTTGATTCAGTCATGGATGGCACAAGGTTACCTTCATTGTTTAAATGATAAACAACAAATGGAAGATCTTGGCATTGAATTTGTTAATGCTCTTCTAAGGATGTCATTTTTTGTTGGTAAAGAACTTGATGAATATGGTAATGTTGTTAGTCTTGTAATGCATGATTTGATTCATGACCTTGTATGTTTTATAGCTGACACCGATTTTTACTTTGACCACACACAGAAAAGAATTAAACCACTGCACGTGAGCCTCTCAATGGAATCTTACAATGACATTAATTTGTCAGATATCTTAGATTCAAGTATGGTAAGAACATTTTTTCTACAGCAGGCAAATGTGTGGGAGATTGATAGGAGTACCATAAAGTTGTCGGATATTTTAACATGCAAACACTTGCGTCTGTTGAATCTGTCCAGAACTTCTTTAACAGTGTTACCATATTCAATTGGGAAACTGAAATCTCTAAGACTTCTTAACTTATCTTGGTGTTTATACCTAAGAAGTCTTCCTAAATCCATAGGTGAACTTTTTATGTTACAGACATTGAAGTTGACTGGTTGTGAAAGACTTGAATTTTCTACCCGAGTTGTCACAAGGTTAATCAATTTGAGGCACCTTGAGATTCATGGATGTAAAGCCTTTGAGGACATGATGCCGGCTCAACTGGGAAAATTGACATCATTGCAATCCTTATCATTCTTCCACGTGGCGAAACATGGCAATCTGAATGAACTGCAGAACTTAAATAGTCTTAGAGGCAATTTAGAGATTAATGGGCTTGATCAGGTGAGAAACGTGATGATGGAATCACAACTGGTAAATTTGAAAGACAAGAATCTCCTCGAGTCCTTGGGGTTAAATTGGGAGAATCAGGGCAACATAGAGGACAGCTTTCAACTATTAGAAAACCTTTGTCCCCACGAACATCTAAAAAGATTGCATGTGCGGTGGTATCCAGGCGAAAAGTTTTCTAATTGGCTTTCTTCTATAAATCATCTTTCTCATATCTCTCTCTTTGGCTTTAAAAATTGCAAATCTCTCCCACCATTAGAGCATCTTCCACATCTCAAGTCTCTTAAGATAGGTTCTATGAAAGTATTGGAGTACATGTACTTTGATGTGGTCTCTTCCACTACAGCAACATTCTTCCCGTCTTTGGCGAAGCTTAAGCTTAGTGGTTGTGAGAATTTCAAGGGATGGAAGAGGATGGAAGGTGAGGAGGTCAGTCTAGATCATCTCTCGCTGCCTCAGTTTTGTTGTCTCTCTCAGTTAATAATCAACAAATGCCCAAAGTTAACTGACTTGCCTACCTTTCCAAATGTTGAGGAATTGCAGTTACGTGAATGTATGGTTAAACCATTGAAAGAAACACTGGATATAGCATCATCCTCTTCCTCCACTCCTCTTTCGATGCTCAAGTCACTAAAAATAGAAGGCAAACTTCCAGACATTAGTGTTTTACCATCTCAGTGGAAACAAAACCTTACTTCCATGAAGCATCTTGAAATTGGAGATGTTGATAATTTAGATATTTGGTTTGAGGACAACTTCCCTTCTCTAAAGAAAGTTGTGATTTATGGTTGTGATTTAGAAGCTTTGCCGCGTACAATCTGTGACTTGCCATCACTCCAGCAAATCAAGATGATGGGATGCCATAAATTAGCATCATTGCCAGGAGAAATGGTTAATCTTACCAACTTGGTTACACTAGAAATCTGGGATTGTCCCCTCTTAGTTGAACGATGCCAGCGTGAAACAGGAGTAGATTGGCCCCAAATTAAACATGTCTCAAACATTATATTGAGGTGGTGAAGGTACTATACTACAAACCTTTTACTAATACTGTGAATTTTGTTTCTGTTTGATATTCTGCATTTCAAAAGAAGACATTTTGTGTTTTCAATATTTTTAACTTCAATAGAGTTTGAATTGACTTCTGAAAAATAGAACATAATAAGAGAATCACTTCTGAAATATTCATTGAAAAGGTAGTCTTATGCTTGAGGATGCCAACTCCATATACTTATATTCTTAGTTTACTTCAAATTGAGGATAGTCTTATCAGATTTAAACATGTTAAGCTTATTGGTACTTGGTAGTTTTGCAAAAACATCAGATTTTCATGATGAAGAAGCGTCTTGTCATAAAATCCAGATAACTGTTAACAGAAGAATTATTTTTTTTTTTATATCAATGATATATATTCTATCCATTGTTGTCAAAATCCTGGTTTAAATCCGAAAATCCAGGATTTTGTGACTTTCTTCACCTTCAACGACTCAAATCCATAGTAAAATCTCAAAATAAGCAAAATACATCGATTTTGATTGCGATTTCATACAAAATCGCAGGATTTTAAAGGTTTTTGAAGAATTTTGTCCATTTTTTTGTCATTTATGTATAAGTATTTGGTGGACTTTAAACTGAATCATTTATGACTATCCAGCAACACACTTTCCAACGCACTCTCTTTGATTGATTAAAATTCACATGAGTCTCACAAAATCATGTGGGTCCCATATAAATTTGGTGAATCCCATGTGAATTTTAACCAATTAAAGAGAGTGTGTTAAAATGTGTGTTGCTAGCATTTCTCTATACAATTTATAACATACTTAGCATTTTTTTTGTTTTGGTAAAATCCATCGATTTTGATTGCAATTTTACAATTTCTTATATCGATTCTACAAAAGTAGTTGAGTAAAATCCTTCGATTTTGATTGCAATTTTATGAGTCCCGATTTTGTTATTCCTTTTCGTCCTGAAATAAAGTCCCAATTTTAACAACCTTATTCTACCTAGTTTTTTTTACGTAATGCTGCATGAGAAACTTTTATTGCTATTCTAATTAAATTCTACTGTTACAAAAACAGATGAAAGAAAAACTAGCTTAATTTGATTCACGTCATTTCATCGTATCTTCTATGAAGTATAGTGCACTGTTATTTCTGCTTCGGCATCAATCATTATATAATCATATCTAAGGGCTCACATATTGACAAAAAAAATTCGCAGGGATTCACCCATGTCTTTCTCAAGAAGCTTTATCACCTATCCAAACAAAAGGAGAAAAAAAAAAGATGCTGTTTTCATTCGGCAAGCTTCAATGAAAAAAGAATCACAGTTGAAGCACGTAAGAGGAAGGAATATGTTCTCACTCACATGAGCACAGCCATACTTTCAACGCAACCTTCCATAATGGTTTGACGAGCAATTTGGCTTGGGGGATTCTCAATGCAACTCTTAAGTTTATTTGTATTGCTATGTTTGTATTTTGTACAAGGGATTGTTAAGCTCCTATTTATGTTTTGTCAAAAAAAAAAAAAACTCCTATTTATGGGAGTGAAAAAAAAGCTTTTATATGTGTGACGTCGACGATATGAATGATTTTAATCCAATAATGACTTTTGTATTATACAAAAAGATTTGTAAACATTTTATATTCTTTTACTTAATAATATTGTTCAAAAATGATCTTTGTATAACTATTTTATGACAACTTTTATTATAATTTTCTTTTTTCATATTCACATTATGTTTTTACTTTCTCTCTTTATTATTATTATTATTTTTTTTGTAAATTTATGGTTGTTTTAAAAGTTGTTGCACAAATAGTTGTTGAAATAACGCTCCAATATTGGTTTAAGTTTTCTATTATTATTATTGTTTTAATATGTGGTCTTAAAAGTAGTCAAAATCCTCTCCATTTACAATTATTTCCATTTCCTCTATTCAGAGAGACAAAGACACAAAAATCTTGAAAAGTATAAAGTAATTAATGATAGTGAAACTCATTTAATTAAAGGGTTAATAATGTTTTACCCCCTGTAAAAAAGGTCGTTTTTGGGTTTACTCCCTGTAATTTTTTTTTTGTTTTCGTCCTTATAACTTTTATTTTTTTTTTTCTAGAATACCCCCTAATAGGCCAATTACAGAATTTTTTATTGAAAAATTTTGGTTTTTAAATGGCCTAAATTACCTATATTATAGGAGGTAAAACACTATTAACCCTTAATTAAAATATCCACTATTTTTTTTGTGTCTATCTCTCTATAAATTGTATTCTCCATTTAATTTGATAAATGAAGAGGATCTTAACTTGTCTTAAAGTGTCGGAGAGGGTAAAGATTGATTTAAGAGGTGGAATGTGAATATATTTGTCGAATTACACTCTAGCATCATCCTTATTCTTCTTCCCTTCACGAAGGAATGTAACTTTTTAGGGGAATTAACTAAAATGACTTGCCTTAAAATATATATATTTTTTTGGATAAAATATGGTTAGGATTTTTAAAATACTTGAAATTTATAGAGTATTTTCAATTGACTAATTTAGAGAATTTCAGAATTCTCTTTGAGTCCTTCATGAGATCTCATTTCTCTAGTTATCGTGCTCGCTCCCTTCTCATCGTTTCTCTTTGTATTGGGAGAAACTAAAGTCTCACATAGAATAATGATAAAGTATGAAAAGAGTATAAAATGAGTGACACCCCTCATCTTAAAAACCGATTTTCTAAGGATGAATTAGACCCAATATAAACAAATATGATGTTATTAGTGCTTACTAATTTGGATCACCCACCATTTATATTTATGCACCAAGCCTAACAGTGATGAGAACTTAAGCCGGTGTATTTGAAGAAACCTAAGTCTCACGTTAATTTTTTGTCATTCACGTAAACAAATCGATTAAAGTATGTTTGAACTAGCATCTATGAAAGAAAGAAACTACCCAAAGAGGTATTATGTTCATTGATGCTAGTTTTTTTTGTTATCTTCTATCCATTGCTTCTTTGCGCAGTGCCAAAGTTGTTTCTGCTGCCATTATCAAATGATTTTCTTGAGTATGGGTCATACATAGAAACATAAGAGGGGCGAGGAGTGGGAGAGTTTAGCCAGCGCTGTGTTGCGATCATGGAAGTGTGTGCGTCTTGCAAACACTGTAAACCCCAAATTACTCAAACAATATATGAAACTATAGTTACTTTATAGTCGCATAGGTAGATACAATTGACCAAACTTTATAAACAAATGATCATGTTCCATTGTTTGCAATTTGCATTTGCTTTAATCTTCGGTTACAAGTTGATACTCTAACAAAGTTTCAGTGTAAATTAATTTGGATATTGTTGTAATGATCGGTGTTGGTTAACTCTAATGGTTCTTTGTTGCAGTGTTGTTTGTGTATAAGAAGAGAAATTTTGAACTCATTTTTTGACTTAGTGATCTGGTCCTTTGTTCTCACTAGTTTACAGCAGTTGATGAAATTAGAGCATAGTACCCGTGGTCTTCCTTAGGGGGTGCAACTAGTTATACAGAGTTGGGCCTTCGAAATTTTACTATATGTGTATGTTTAATGACCCTCATCCAATCATTTGTTGAGAATTGCTCTTTAGGCATTTAATAATTGCTCATAGACATCTCAAATTACCCAAATACTTTCAATGACAACTAATTACCGTTCACATCATTTTCTTTTTTATTTTTTAATTGCTAATTAACTCTTCTACTTTGTTAATGTGTTAATTTGAAGTTTTATTTGTTAATTGCTAATTACCTCTTAATTTTATTTACGGTTCAACTTCAACATTATGGTTCAACTTCACCGCTGCGAAATTGACTAAGAACAATAAGGAATCTCTATGTTATTGATTAGAATATGAATATTATTTGTGTCAGTCACAATGATCACTGTTTTTTATGTTTATGGATGTTATTTACAATTTAACTAGAAGATAACTCTTTAAAAAAATATTGCGTTTTTACTTTATTAGAGGTGCACTTTTACTATAAGAGTCGAATCTCCTTTTCATTAGGACAACCTTGCTTGTACCAACTACTCTTTTGCTTTCTACATGAATTTATAGTAATATTTGGAACGGGGATTACAACATCATTAACACAAAGTTATTGATAAGTGTAAGGAATTAAGTGATTATTATGTAGTATTATTTTTAATATTATAAAGTTGAAATGTAATGATATAAAGTCATTGATAATTGGTTAGTGGGTTCCATTTAAGAAATTAGTGTGAAATGTTAAGTTTAAGGAATTAAGTGATTATTATGTACTATTATTAAAAAATAATAAATGAATAATGTATACTCGTGTGCCCAATTTATGCCACCAAAAAGATTCTTAATAAGTATTTATACTTGTTGATGTTTTTTTTTTTTTGGCGTTTATAGTTGTTGAATCTTAGCAACTAGTTTTAGTATTGGTTTTCTCATGTAAGTTACATCTGCTATCAATTATTGATGTAGTAGTATTAGTATGTATGATATGTAATGTTTCCACAAACTAGATCTTTAGAATAACATTGACGTCTATTATTAAGATTGTATAATTAAAAATAGTAGTGTTAGTTTGTGCCTTTAGGGCATATGTTAAGAAATCTAAAAAAAAATAAAAAATTCTTTAAATTTTGTGCATTCAATTCATTAAAACATTAAAGATTTAAATTTAATGCACGCATTCCAACAAATTATTTCTACATTTGATTTCTAAACTTGTGTCTTAAGAGCACAAGTTAACATTTCCCAATTAAAATAAAATAAAATAAATGTAAATGTACAGAAAAGTAAAGAGATAAATATGATACAAAATTGCCCTTATAAAAAAAAAATATGATATCATTTTATTAATATATAAATACTATGATAGTACATATACAATAAAATTGAAGCTTACTCCATAATTGTTTAATATCTAATGCTAATTTATTAAACTCATAATGTCAAATATCTGGTGTGTAACTTGGAAGAGGACAGGGTAACAACTTGTTTTCTTTTGGTCAAATCCCAATTCTACCATAATACTCTAGCTCCCCTCTTTGTGGCTGCACATCTCTTTTTAACGAAAATGTCAACGAGTGTTCTAACAAAATTCTTTAACAACCTTTAGATACTAAGTTTTTTTCTTTTTTTTATAGAAATTGATGCATTCAATGCATTGAAAATTGAATTGTTTAACTTTTTTTATAAGCATTTTTTTAATTAGAAATCCTTAATGAGAGTACCCTTAAAGCACTCGTTAACAATACCATTTTTTTTTAATTATTCATAAGACCCCATGACTTAAAGCCAAGTGACACATCAATGAAATTCTCATGAAAAATGTTCTTCTCCCATCAAATTTCGCTCATTGTCAACCAAACTTCCAAAAATACTTCCGCGTGAGTTAACTCATGCTGACGTTAAGCCCAACTTACTTAATTCACGTTGGAATACAACCTACGTCACGCTAAAAAATCATACTAAACACCAACGTGAGTTAACCCACGCTAGTTTTCTTTCTCTAAAACCCAGCACTAGATAATTGTATGTAATTCATGGCCTTTTTCTGCATCAAAAAGTTATGGCTCTATACATAAAGTCAGTTGTATTTATACTATTTAATGGATATCAATATTATAGTACAACTATTTAATGGAAATCAATATTTGAAAACAATATTGAATGTCAAATAAAAATTGGTGGCTGTATGGAAACATATACGTGGCCGTCAAGTATACCAATTAGTGACCAAAGCAAACATTTTTTCTTAGTCTTCCCATATGATTCACTGAATTCATGAAAACTACACCAAATGGAATGGGCCAACCTCCAATATGTAACCTAAGTGAGAAAGAAAATCAACGTGAGTTTGTTGGAACAAAATGTGTTTAACATTACCCTTTAGAGTTTTGATGATAACAAGGTATTATAAATTGTCAATTGGATATGCTAATATTTGCTCAAGTGTACAGGACCATAGACAAAAAATTTATAAGGTTCTGGAAGAACAAAAGAGAGCAGTGAAATCAACAAAAAGGAATCTTAAAGCATATGAAGAAAAGAGGTTCTGAAGAAATACGCTCCTGAAGTAATGACGTCATCATCAGAAGCAAGTTCATCAGAAGCACATCACCAGAAGCAGTTTTCGACAGAGCATCTGAAGATCATCAGAGGCTGAGAGAATTAAAGCTTCAAAGGTTGTTAAATGATTTAATCACGCCTAAGCATTGCAGAAGACCAGAAGAGTGAAGAAACGACTAATTCAAAGAATATGGTGACGGATGTTTATATCCAAAATGTAAGACGGGTGTAAAATCTTACATACGATGTTTTTGTTGCATCGAAGGTGACGACCTTGAGGTGATTTGGTACCGTACGCATGTAGAAGAGTCTAAAACATTGCATGCATTTGAATAGTTGATGAGTCGTGTCATAATTGAATATGTGATTTGGTGAAATTGTGCATTGGTGAAATTTGGTGAATGTTGTGATCATGTGGATTGGTGTATATGTACATTGGTGGATTTTTGTTAATGATTGTGAATATTTTAGTTAGGCTCTAATTGCATGTCTTACTTGCTCGTGCTTATACACTTGGTGAATCTATTTGATGATAATTATTTTGGTAATAGTAATGAGGTGAGAATTGTATATGTATATACTTATGATGTGGTGATTTCTTTGATAATGATGATTGTTTGCTTATAACTTTGAAATGATGAATTGTACTTGTTGAGTTAAGTATGCTAAATAAGGAATAAGGTGAGTGATCCTTTCATTGATTGATGTTGATAAATGATGAGCTTATGAGCTGTTTTTGGATATCAAATTGTTCATTAAAGAGCGTTGACAAAGGACAATTCTACTAACTGTACAACCACTATCTCCACTACTCTGTTTTTGTCCCTGCAACAAGACAAGAATAACAACCATGCCTGCAACAATGTTCCTACAGACTTGGAATGAATTTGAAATTGATCCTTCATAGAACAATAACCATATCAGGAAAGAGATCATTGGTGATTGATCAAAGCTTCAAACAACTCTTTTTGATGCGCTGGCAATTTCACAACGTATCTTTCACACCTCTATATAAAGGAGTGAAGACATGTTGTTTGGATAATGCAGAAAGCAAGACTCATACAACAATTCAAAAGCGCCAAAACTCTGAAATTGTTCTGCATCAAAAGTTCACTTAAAATTTCTTAACAACTTCCATATCTTAAAAATTCTAGAGTCTTAAGAGTCTCTATCTGATTTGTATTGTGAACACCACTGATTGTATATCAAGTGTTCAACCTCAAACAATATTTTTTGTAATTCTGTTTGATTAGAAGTCTCTTGCAGTTGTGCTTGAGCAAAGGAAGTCTCTTGCTTGTGTGCTTGAGCATAGGAAATCTCTTGCAATTGTGCTTGAGTAATTTGAAGTCTCTTGCTAGTCGTAGCACTGAGCAATTGTAATCAGATATTACATTTTTAGTGAACTCTCCTTGGAAGTGCAAGGGGACAGAACTACTTCCGGTTCGTGGAAGGAACCTGTATAATTGCTTTGTGTCTTTCTTCTCTCTCTCTCTCTGTTTTATCCGCTGCAATTAGAATCTGAACATCACTTCAGAAGCTGAACTTTATCTGCTTCTGATCAATAACTTCAGTAGGAGAAAACAAAGAAAAAGCAAACATAATTCAACTCCCCTTCTTGTGTTTTTTCTCACCTTCAATTGGTATCAAGAGCCTTGGTCTGTCGTCTTAACACTTAATAGTGTAACAGAAAAAGATCTGAGAAAAACATGTCTGGTGAAGACACCTCTACCTCTACCTGTAGAAACAAAATTGTTGTACCATATGATTATGGTGAAAAGAAAGCTGAGTCTGCTAAAGTTCCTAAGTTTAATGGAGATCCTGAAGAATTTTCCTGGTGGAAAACCAACTTCTACAGCTATGTCATGGGTTTAGATGAAGAACTATGAGACATTCTGGAAGATGGTGTTGGTGACTTAGTCCTTGATGAAGAAGGAGCATCTATTGATAGAAAAAGACACACTCCTGAATAGAAGAAACTTTACAAGAAACATCACAAGATCAGAGGATCACTTGTCACTGCAATACCTAGAGCAGAGTATATGAAGATGAGTGACAAATCTACTGCTAAGGCAATGTTTGCTTCTCTCTGTGCAAACTATGAAGGCAGCAAGAAAGTTAGAGAAGCAAAAACGTTTATACTTGTTCAACAATATAAGTTGTTCAAGATGAAGGATGATGAAACTATTGAGGAAATGTACTCAAGGTTTCAAACCCTAGTCTCTGGACTACAAATACTGAAGAAAAGTTATGTTGCTTCTGATCATGTGAGCCAGATACTAAGAAGCTTACCTGCTAGATGGAGACCTAAGGTTACTGCTATTGAGGAGATAAAGATTTAAACACTTTAAGTGTTGAAGATCTTGTCAGCTCTCTCAAAGTTCATGAGATAGGTCTAAATGAGCATGAACCCGCCAGAAAGGCTAAATCTATTGTTGTGCCATCTAAAGGGAAGTCATTAAAAGCTTTTAAAGTTATTGAATCTGAAGATGAGTCATCTGATGGAGATTCTAATGAAGATCCTATTGAGATAATGGCTATGCTTTCCAACAAGCTTGAGTATCTGGCAAAGAAGAACATGAAGTTTCTGAGTAAGAGAGGTGGTTATAAAAGCTCCAAGAAAGAAGATCAAAAGGAATGCTTCAATTGTAAGAAGCCTGGACATTTCATTGTTGAATGCCCTGATCTTTAGAAGGAGAAATCAAAGGACAAGTCAAAGAAATCAAGCTTCAACTCAAGGAAATTCAGGAAACAGATTAAGAAGAGTTTAATGGCAACCTAGAAAGATTTAGACAGTGAATCTGGGTCTGAAAAGGAAGAAGCTGAAGATGAAGCAAATGTAGTTATGGGGTTAGTAGCTACATAACCATCAGAAGTTGAACCTGACTCAGACTTTGAAGATGAAAATGAGATATGCCTAAGAGCAAAGGAAAAGCAAAAATCATGGTACCTAGACAGCGGTTGCTCAAGACATATGACAGGAGAGAAGTCTATGTTCCTCACTCTCACAATGAAAGAAGGAGGAAAAGTGAAGTTTAGAGGCAACCAATATGGCAAGATCACTGGTACAGGAACTATTGGTAAACTCCTCTATCTCAATTAATAATGTGTGGTTGGTAGATGGTCTTGAACATAACCTTTTGAGTATAAGTCAATTTTGTGACAATGGTTAGGATGAAATGTTTGGTAATACCAACTGCACAGTAATTAACAAAGATGACAACTCCATAATATTCAAGGGAAAGAGGATAGAGAATGTCTATTAAATTAACTTCTCTCAATTGGTTGATCAGAAGGTAATTTGCCTTCTATCAGTGAATGATAAGAAATGGGTATGGCACAGAAGGTTGGGACATGCTAACTGGAGATTAATCTCTAAGTTTAGTAAGTTACACCTTGTTAAAGGCCTACCTAACATTGACTATCATTCATATGCACTTTGTGGTGCATGCCAGAAAGGAAAGATTGTGAAATCATCTTTTAAAACAAAAGATATTGTCTCAACCTCCAGACCCTTAGAATTACTTCATATTGACTTATTCGGACCAGTTAGCACTACAACTTTTATATGGAAGTAAATATGGATTGGTCATTGTTGATGATTACAGTAGATGGACTTGGGTAAAATTTCTGAAAAAGTAAGGATAATGCGTATGATGTATTCAGTAACTTCTGCACTCAAATACAGTCTGAAAAGGAAATGAAAATTTTAAAAGTCAGAAGTGATCATGGTGGAGAATTTGAAAATGAGCCATTTAAAGCTTTTTGTGAAAAACATGGAATTGTCCATGAATTCTCTTCTCCTAGAACTCCACAGCAAAATGGGGTTGTAGAGAGAAGGAATATAACTTTACAAGAAATGGCAAGAACCATGATTCATGAAAATAATTTGGCTAAACATTTCTGGGCAGAAGTAGTGAATACAACATGTTATGTCCAAAATAGAATCTATCTTGGAGAAAACAACACATGAACTCTTTAAAGGAAGAAGACCCAATATCTCTTACTTTCATCAATTTGGATGTACTTGTTACATTCTAAATAACAAGCTCTACCTAAAGAAATTTGATGCCAAGGTCCAAAGAGAAATCTTTTTAGGTTACTCTGAAAAGTTAAAGACATACATAGTCTATAATTCAGAGACACTCTATGTTGAAGAATCTATGCACGTGAAATTTGATGACAAAGAGCCTGGAAATGAAACTTCAGAGCAAAATGAAAGTATTGCAGATATACAGGTGACTGAAGACACTCCAGAACCTGATCAGACTATTGAGTCTGAAGATAGTCCAGAAGCTGAACCCACCCCAGAAGCTCAAGATGGCGTAGGTTATGATGAAGCTCTAGATGATTCTCAGCAAGCTAATCAATCCAAGTATACATTCAAGTACAAATCATCACATCCTGATGATAAAATCATTGGAAACAAAGAAAGTCTTAGAAGAACAAGATCATATTTCAGACAAGAAGAGTCAATGATAGGACTGTTGTTAGTGATAGAACCTGGTACAGTTGATGAAGCACTATCAGATGATGGATGGATATTAGCTATGCAAGAAGAGCTCAATCAATTTCAAAAAAATGATGTGCGGGATCTGGTACCCAAACCTCACCAGAAGAACATTATTGGAACAAAATGGGTATTCAGAAATAAGCTAAATGAGCAAGGTGAAGTAGTCAGAAACAAAACTAGACTTGTTGCTCAAGGATACAGTCAACAAGACGACATTGATTATACTGAAACATTTGCTCCAGTTGCAAGATTGGAAGCAATCGGGTTGCTTCTATCCTATGCAGTTAATCATGGCATAATATTATATCAAATGGACGTAAAGAGTGCACTTCTCAATAAAGTAATATCAGAAGAAGTGTTTGTCAAACAATCTCCTAGTTTTGAGGATCTTAAGCATCTTGACCATGTTTATAAACTTAAGAAATCACTATATGGTCTTAAACAAGCTCCCAGAGCTTGGTATGATAGACTAAATAATTTCCTGATCAAAAATGATTTTAAACGAGGTCAGGTTGACACAACACTCTTCAGAAGGACACTTGAGAAAGACATTCTTGTTGTGCAGATATATGTTGATGGTATAATATTTGGTTCTACTAATGCATCTCTTTGCAAGAAATTTTCAAAGTTAATGCAGGATGAATTTGAAATGAGCATTATGTGAGAATTGAATTTCTTTCTTGGAATTCAAATCAATCAATGCAAAGAATGAGTATATGTTCATCAAACAAAGTATACAGAGGAGCTTCTGAAGAAGTTCAAAATGGAAGATTGTAAAGTGATGAATACTCTAATGCATCCAACTTGCACTTTAAGCAAAGAAGATACTGGATCAAAAGTAGATCTGAAGCTGTACAGAGGTATGATTGGTTCCTTGTTATACCTAATTGCATCTAGACCAGATATTAGTGTATGTTTGTGTGCAAGATTCCAATTAGATCCCAGAGAATCTCATTTAACTACTGTTAAGAGAATCTTTAGGTATCTGAAAGGAACAACAAATCTTGGACTCCTCTACAGGAAATCCTTGGATTATAAGTTGGTTACATTCTATGATGTTAATTATGCTGGTGATAGGATTGAAAGAAAATCAACCAGTGGAAACTGTCAGTTTCTTGGTGAGAATCTGATACCCTAGGCTAGCAAAAGACAAGCAACTATTGCTATGTCTACAGTAGAAGCAGAATACATCTCAGCTGCTAGTTGTTGTACACAACTACTTTGGATAAAACATCAGTTGAAAGATTATCAGATTAATGCTAACAGTATTCCCATTTATTGTGATAATACTGCTGCTATTTGTTTGTCAAAGAATCATATTCTACATCCAAGAGTCAAGCATATTGATATCAAACACCACTTTATTAGAGACTATGTTCAAAAAGGAATTTTGGATATACAATTCATTGATACTGAACATCACTGGGCTGATATATTCACTAAGTCTTTAACTGTGGAAAGATTTGATTTTATAAAGAAAAATTTGAACATGCACTTTATGTCTGATTAAATTTGCTTGCCTTAGAAAAGGAAGTTAAAGTGATCTTGAAGTTGTTCAGAAGCTACAGTCCATCAGAAACTCTTTGCTGAGGTTCTTAGAAAAATGTGCTTCTGAAGATGACGTTAGCACCTTAACTTCAGAAGCTGGACTTTGTGCTTCTGAACAGTAGAATTAGTGGAAACAATGGAAGTTACTTCTTAGTTGCATCTGTCCCACTAACTTGGCAGTTACTCTGAGAACTTCTGACGTGGCTTAAGTGCATTGGTGTATAACGTAAGAGGGCAATGATGATTTTATGCTTTGAATGTACTTACTCGCGCCCCCGTGTCATTAATGCTGTGTTTATTTGTCCGCTCCTGAATTACAATCGTTTTTACTAAAAACACTTAGACAAAAAACACACACTACTCACTTCATAACTCACACTTTCTGATTTTAGACTGATTCTCTGCGAAATATTCATCTTCCTCAAAATCGAAACCTAGAACCCTAAAACCTCATTAGTATCAAATGGCAACTTCAAGTTCAAATCAGGGAACTTCAAATCAAGTGGCTACTGGTGACTCCTATCAGATTAAAGGGAAATCAATGAAACTGGAAGAATCGCAATTAAAAGTGCAAGTGGAGAATTCAGTAGACTTCGTATCTCTTGCTCATCATAACTGTGACTTGTCAAGCTATCTAAGATATCAAGACTTATCAAGATACTTCACAATGTTGGATGGACCATCATATGAAAACCTGGTACAATATTTCTGGGTAAGGGTTGAGATTTACGACAAGCATGCAGCAAAAGCTAAAGAAGATCACATGGTTCTGCTCAATCCTGAACTAAAAGGAAAATCAAGGGCTGAAATGGGATTGAAGAAGTTTAAAAGAACAAAGATTCGTTCAAATGTAATGGGGATTCTAATCACCATTATTGAAGAAGTGATTGGAAAGGCTTGCAAAAGAAATGTTGAGGGAGCATTTCAGTGGAATCTGAATAAGAAGATCAGTGATTGGATACAGGTGGTAAGACAGTCACTCTTGAAAGGCAAGAAGGATGGAAAGTACAGTGATATGGAAAAAGAACACAATGTTCTTCAGAAGCTGATGCAAGAATGTTTTCTACCCAAAGGAGGAGGTGTAGATCAACCTTCATTAGAACATAAGGTGTTCTTACACTTCTTGATCACTTTTGAGAAAGTGAATCTCCCAAGATACATCTTCCACCACATGCTATGGGTACTGGAGCAAAGCCAGCAAAAGAATATAACCTTTGTGCCTTATGGAAGATTGTTATCTGAGATATTCCATCAAGGAGGAGTGTTGAATGTCCTCAAGATGTCAAAAGTTGTTGATGATAACCAACTTGGAACCGTGGTTGGAAAATACATAAATGGCTCAACTCTATATAACATGCATATGGTAAAGACAGATATCAAAATGGATACAGATTTGCAGAAGTCAAACATCCTATCACTTTTGATGGATAATTTTCCTCCCATCTGCAAACAAGACCCTCCAGATGTAAGAGCTCATTTTGTGTGTGAGCATTGGAAGGCTACTAGGGAAACTATCAAGTATAGTGACATTCCAGACACCATGTACAGTGGTGCCCTACCAATTGCTTCCAATAAAAGGAAAGCTAAGAAGAATACTACTTCAGAAGCTGATGATGCTGGAGAAGCCTCTGAACCAAAGCAGAAAAAGGCCAAAGTTGCTTCTAAAGCAGAAACAAATGGTTCTGTTATGCCAAATATCCAACAAGAAGTTCAGGACCTAGAACCTGCTACGATCCTAAACAAGAGGACTAGAAGTGGCAAATCAGTTGGCTCTTCTCAATCTCTGCCTCCTCAACCATCAATTCCTAAGAAGAAGAGGAAGCATGTTGTTAGAAAATTGAAGGAATCACCTTGTGTGATAGAAGAAGAAGGAGAGATTGAAGGAGCAACTAGCTTGGTGACTAGGGAAGTCAGAAGGAAAAGAGTTGAAGATGAAGCTGCACTGCAAAAAGCTCTTGATATCGCTAGGGAGATTGATGTTCCTGTTGAAGTCTTGCTAAAGGAATCATCTGTTGAAGTTGTTCATCAAGTTATTGGGCTAACAGAAGAACTTCAACAACTGGTGGTTTTTGGTGACTTGCTGAGTGTTGCTGAAGAGGCTCAGAAAGAGAATGTTGCTTGTTCAGAAGTTGCTACTTCAGAAGCAACTCGAGGTAATACTGATTCTCTTCACACTGCTAATATTATAGAAATAAAATTTAGTTCAACCTCAGACTCCCACTTAACTTTAGACATAGACAATATTCCTTTGGATAGAGTCTATGCGAACATATATAAATCCTTATCCCCCTCACCATCCACCAAACTCCACAAAAAGCCTAGTGATGAAACATTTGAGCCTATGTATCCATTTGTTCTTGAGAGAATAGGTGAGATGTCTCAAATGAGATTGGATGTATGTGCAAGACTACCTGCTGATCATCCTTTTTAACCACCTATGATTGAACCCATTCAATCTCTTCCTGTTGATGTAGAGGGTGTTGATGAACCAGTAGTGGCTAAGTCTGCCAATCATGAAAAATCATCATCATCACATCCTACACCAACCACTCAAGCATTTGAACCTTCTGTGTTGGATGATCTGGTAAATGATTATTCAGGAGAATTACCAGGATATGAGTCTAATCTAGAGAAAGCCTCTGAAGTAGCTTATGATGGAGTTACTTTAGAAAGCCCCCAACAATAAGCACCAAACTTAAAAAAGGCCTCAATTACCTGTACTGACATTGTCATTCATCCTGAATATCTACCATATCATCTCAATGCAACACACTCTAACATCTCATTTGGAATTGCATTGAGAAATCTAACCAAGAAAAGACAACCTGTTCCTGAACAACATGTTCTTGAACAAGTCCTTGTTGAACAACTTGAGTCTCAAACCGTTAATGAACAAATCATTGAACTTGATTTTATGATCACATCATATCATTCTGATGATGAGGATGAGCAAGCTAACTCCTGGTTCAAACCTGGATTTCTTAAAAGGTCTGCAAGCTCATCTTCTATTTTGGTCTTAAACTCTGTTCCTGATTTACCATCTGAGATCAATTTTGTTATTGTTGAACCCAACCTACCTTCTACCATAGACCTACCTTCATCTTCAAGCCAAGCTATTCAAACTTGTGCTCCTGCTAGATCTACAAATGTCCCCTCTCCACCCACTATGTTTCTAGATTCTACTATATTAGCAGATGTGTGTGAGAACATTTTTCATGAAGAAAGCTATGAGAAGCAGTGGATGAGATTAAGAGAAAGAGTTGATTTTGTCTTGACTGAACTTCAAAGATCATCTTTTGATGCTCAAGACATTGCTCAGAACAACCTCCAGGATTGGTTGAAAGGGGTTGTCAACAACTTACAAGAAGTAAGGGTCAGGAGAACTCAAGAGAAGACTCAATTGTGCGTAAAAGGCAAGAATGCTTCTGATGTCATTCCTTCTTATGTTCATCCCAATGAACTGGATCTAACTTGGTTGAACAAGATAAACTTCAAGCAAGCTTCTACAGAGTTGGAATTGGTGCAAAGGAACTCTGAACTAGAAAGAGAGAACAAGCAGCTGTAGAAAGAACTTCTAGATCAAAAACTATTGCTGCTTGAATACAAGACATCTACAGAAGCTAAGCTGGAAGAAGCAAGGCTTAGAGAAGAAAACCTGATCAAAAGCAATGAAGCTTTCAAAGAAGAAATGAAGTAGCAAGCAGAGACAACAAACAAGATGCTCAAAGAGATGATGGACATGTTCCAAAAACAAGTCAAACCTTTGTTGCACACCCTTAGCTTGTTTAATTTCCTTGTTTGTACTTTTGCATGTTTCTACTTCTGAACTTAATTCTTTTTGATTCTGAACTTAACTGCTATAGAATTTCTCACTGTTTTTCTCATCTCTTCTTTTTGTCTATTTTATTTTATACTTTTTGTTGATTATAAAATGGGGAGTAGATATATAGTATTTATAGGCCCTGAGCCCCATTAATTTAATTTGAATCAAGTTAAGTTAATGGGACCTTCGTCTCATCTCTTAGTCTATTAATGTGAGAATATTTTTAGTGTTATTACGCTCTTAATGATGAATTTAATTAACATGGATAGAACTCAATGAGAGCTTACAAACCTCACCTTAAAGTACTATTGGACTCAGGGGGAGCTTACAAACCTCATACCCTAAAAGTCAACTTGTCAATTAGATTAACAACAATTGAACATTTTAAATACCAATGTTTGTCATCATAAAAAAGGGAGAGATTGTTGGAACAAAATGTGTTTAACATTACCCTTTAGAGTTTTGATGATAACAAGGTATTATAAATTGTCAATTGGATATGCTAATATTTGTTCAAGAGTACAAGACCGTAGACAAAAAATTTATTAGGTTCTGGAAGAACAAAAGAGAGCAAATAAATCAACAAAAAGGAAGCTTAAAGCATCTGAAGAAATACGCTCTTGAAGTAATGACGTCATCATCAAAAACAAGTTCATCAGAAGCACATCACCAGAAGCAGTTTTCGTCAGAGCATTTGAAGATCATCAGAGGCTGAGAAAATTAAAGCTTCAAAGGTTGTTAAAATATTTAATCACGCCTAAGCATTGCAGAAGACCAGAAGAGTGAAGAAACGACAAATTCAAAGAATTTGAAAGCATTTGATGCTTGTTCTTTAAAGAGCTTTGACAAAGGACAATTCTACGAACTGTATAACCATTATCTCCACTACTCTGTTTTTGTCCTTGCAACAAGGCAAGAATAAAAGCCATGCCTGAACAATGTTCCTATAGACTTGGAATGGATTTAAAATTGATCCTTCATACGACAATAACCATATCAGGCAAAAGATCATTGGTGATTGATCAAAGCTTCAAACGACTCTTTTTGATGCGTTGGAAATTTCACAACGTATCTTTCACACCTCTATATAAAGGAGTGAAGACATGCCGTTTGGATAATGCAGAAAGCAAGACTCATACAACAATTCAAAAGCGCCAAAACTCTGAAATTGTTCTGCATCAAAAGTTCACTTAGAATTTCTTAACAACTTCCATATCTTAAAAATTCTAGAGTCTTAAGAGTCTATATCTGATTTGTATTGTGAACACCATTGATTGTATATCAAGTGTTCAACCTCAAAAAATATTCTTTGTAATTCTGTTTGATTAGAAGTCTCTTGCAGTTGTGCTTGAGCAAAGGAAGTCTCTTGCTTGTGTGCTTGAGTAAAGAAAGTCTCTTGCTTGTGTGCTTGAGCATAGGAAATCTCTTGCAGTTGTGCTTGAGTAATTTGAAGTCTCTTTCTAGTTGTAGCAATGAGCAATTGTAATCAGATATTACATTTTTAGTGAACTCTCCTTGGAAGTGCAAGGGGGACAGAACTACTTCCGATTCGTGGAAAGAACCTGTATAATTGCCTTGTGTCTTTCTTCTCTCTCTCTCACTCTCTCTGTTTTATCCGCTGCAATTAGAATCTGAACATCACTTCAGAAGCTGAACTTTATCTGCTTCTGATCAGTGACTTCAGTAGGAGAAAACGAAGAAAAAGCAAACACAATTCAATGGGCTAAATGTCCAAGACCCTAAGGCTTTGTTTGGGAGTTGAGTTTTGAAGGGCAGGGGAAGGAAAGACTTGTGGAGAGGTAAACCCTTGTTTGAGAGATTTTAAAAAAACAGAGAAAGATTTTGGGGGGTTTTGAGGGGTTAAACATACAAATTGACAATTTTGCCTTCATAATAATTCAAAATTACAATTAATGTCAAAAATAATTTACAAGATAAATTACAAAGTATAACACAATGTATTGATTTTAAGAGAAAAAAAGGGTAAATAGTAAAATTATCTCATAAGCTCTCCATCTCATTTCCTTGTTGGTTTCTTTAACTCCCAAACAAAGGGAAGACTTTCCCTCCTTTCTCCCTTCCCTTCCCAACTAAGTCTTTCATTCCCCTCCTCTCAAAGGGGACAGGAAGGGAAGAAAAGGCTTTTGGAGAGGTAAACCCTTGTTTGGGAGTTTTAAAAAAAACAAAGGGAAAAGTTTTGGGGGGTTCTGAAGGGCTTCATTTGTTCAATTTTAAAGTTCCCCCAAATTGGGGGGTTTTGGGTGGTTAAACAAACAAATTGACAATTTTGCCCTCATAATAATTCAAAATTCCAATTTTAGACGATACTGAATTATTACGATCTCTTTTTCAAAAACAACTTAGTCAAAACAGCTTATTACGATCTCTTTTTCAAAAAAAACTTATTCAAAACAGCTTATTTATCCAAAATAGCTTATTATAATCTCTTTTGGAAAAACAACTTATTCAAAATAGCTTATATATACAAAATAGCTTGTTACAATCTCTTTTCAAAAATCAACTTATTCAAAACAACTTATTACGATCTCTTTTCAGAAAACAACTTATTTATACAAAACAACTTATTACGATACCTTTTTTCAAAAAACAGATTATTCGAAACAACTAATTTATACAAAACAACTTATCACGACCTCTTTTCAAAAAAACAGACTATCCAAAACAGCTTATTTATACGAAACAACTTATTAGGATTTGTTTTTCTAAAACAACTTATTTATACAAAACAACTTATTACGACCTCTTTTCGAAAAGCAACTTATTCAAAACAGCTAATTTATACTTAAAAACTTATTACGATCTCTTTCAAAAACAGCTTATTCAAAACAGCTTATTTATACAAAACAACTTATACGACCTCTTTTCAAAAAACAGCTTATTCAAAACAGCTTATTTATACAAAACAACTTATTACGATCTCTTTTTCAAAAACAGCTTATTTATACAAAACTGCAAAAACAACTTATTTATGCAAAAACAACTTATTTATGCAAAAACAGCTTACCACGACCTCTTTTTCAAAAACAGCTTATTCAAAAGAACTTGTTTATCCAAAATAGCTTATTACGATCTCTTTTGGAAGAAAAAAAATCTTATTCAAAACAACTTATTACGATCTCTTTTCAAAAAACAGCTTATTTATGCAAAACAGTTTGTTACGATTTCTTTTTAAAAAACAGATTATTATGATCTCTTTTTAAATAAGCTGTTTTGAATAAGTTTTTTTTATAATAATTAAATAATGTTTTCATGCTTTCAAGATTTTTTTATAAAATTGGTAAAACAAAAAAAAATTTACAAGATAAATTACTATATATAACACAATGTATTGATTTTAAGAGAAAAAAAAGGTAAAATAGTAAAATTATAACATAAGTCTTCAATCTTCTTTCCTTGTTGGCTTCTTTAACTCTCAAATAAGGGGAAGGTTTTCCCTCCTTTCTCCCTTCCCTCCCTTTCTTTCCCTTCCTCTCCTTAGCATTTCCTTTCCTTCCTCTCAAAAATTGCAAACAAAGCCTAAGAGACTTAGACACAATATCTCTTACCCAAAAAAAAACCTTAAGGCATTAGGTATATGAGTCTCATCTCTTATATATATCCAACGTTTTTGTCATTTCTAGTCGATGTAGGAAAAAACCACTCACACTTGAAACCCAACAATCTCTCCCTCAAGTGAGTCACCCGCATCACTAGCTTGATCCGAGTTAGGACCCCACTCCCGCTCCCCCTATTGAGCATAACCAGGGCTCTGATACCAATTGTTGGTGAGTCCGAGAACACCGGGAGCGGCAATGGGCTAAACATTCAGAACCCTAAGAAACTTAGACACCATATCTCTTACCCAAAACATTAAGGTATTAGGTATATGAGTCTCCTCTCTTATATATTCATTTCTAATAAATGTAGGACATAATTACTCACACTTGAAACCTAACGATTACAACCTTTACAATTAATTTTCTTTAAATTCCACCCCTCACACGTGAGATTACCGTATAACTTATTTATATATACAATCACACCGATTAAACATTCAATTAAGATCAAATTTGCAAGAGTTACCGATTAATCAAACATACAGTAAATATATAAATCGCTATGAGTATCAAGTGCGTAAAAACAACACAGCAATGTTATTTATCCCTGTTTCTTCCCTAGGAGGAAATAAGATTTCACAAAAGAAACGCAAACCTCTGAAAAGATGCGTAAGAGTGTGAACATGAACACTAATATTGGAATAACTGAAGATGCTATTGCTGCTATTACGATCCAGCGGTACCCCTTCAGCATGAGAGCAAGTGCAGCGCAAAAAGCGCACATCATGAATACCACAGACAAGAAAATTGTGAAAAGGCCAAACAGTAGCTTAATCGGCAAACTTGTGACAAAGTCTGCCTCAGCATAACGCGATGTAAGGATCCCAATAAATGTCAAAACTGATGAAGTAGATGTTATGAGAGATAATGCGTCTGCTATAACGAAGAGAGAAAATGCATCATTGCCTAAAAAGATAGGTGTTCCTTTTGTTTGATCATTTCCTCCTGGAACCGTGAAAGCTGCGGCGAACATGATGGTAATGATGAAAGTACCCACAATTGTGAAAGAACTTGCTGTATCTTTTGCCCATTGTCGACCTTCATTCACAAGCTGCTCGTGATTTTTCGTAAATAATTCACGAGGATTTAGACCATCTCCATTTTTAGCTTCCTTACACATAGGAGGCACAATCCTCTCTACCGCCTGTATGGAGTTAAAGCAATCAATTATGCGTTCTTTAATTTATCTAAAAAAATCAGAAGGGGGTAAAACTATTTGCGAAGATGTTCTGATTTCAATACCAACCTGTCCATGGATAAGATGGGAAGAACGTACAATAAATGGGTCATGTAGAATTGTGATCACAATATCGACATGACCCACTCATACATCTGTCTATCCATTGGTATAAATATGGATCCATATAACATACGACATATGCTATGAACATAAAAGCGTGCGTTATGCCTATGTTTCACATATGTTGTGTCCATGCATACATGTTTCATGGTTTGTGGTAGGAGGGCCATTCCCGAAAATTTAGAGGACTAGTTGTAATATTGACAATTTTCATTTAAAAAGAATTGAAAAATAAAATAAAATCAAACACCAATTCTAGTGATATATATAAACATTGCATGACTTGTACGCTTTTACCTACAGGCATAGAGACACTTACATATGGACAATGAATAATTGACAAGTAAAATTGTTGTCTTCCAGACGTTTACCTACGGAAAAATGATATTTAGTGACATGTTTTGTTCGTAGGTGAATATGTTATTTTTTTATCCTGTTACCTAACAATTATACTCATATCCCTACAAATATTTAAAGCCCCATACATTAGAGGCCATCACCATAGAGCTCCTTCCTTTTCCACCAAGGACGGGCCTGTGTGATAGTGACAATGTATAAACTTTTTTTTTAAGAAGTATAAACTATTATTATTAAGTGCTAATTATAATAAATTAGCTTCTTATCGAGAATGGTATATGGAATGAAAGACTTGGGGTCTGAAAAAAAATAAGAGTCGAAACAACCACAGTGGTTGTAACGCCCCGATAATTTATATACGTTATATTTATTCTTTTTGAATTTCTCTGATTTATTATTAATTCAACTACTTATTTTGTGTGTCGAGAATTCAAAAAAATTATGACTCACCCTTTTAATTAGATAATTATAACTTAAAGTTTATTGTTTTATTGATGAAATATGACCTATGAGATTTTGATTAATTATGTATGAATTTATTACTCTAATCTATTTTATTTATTTTAATCAAGTTGAGTTGCAAGGATAAAAGTAATTGTTATTCATAGCATAATTAAATATTTTGATTAATTTTTATTACGCTAAGGGGCATAATAGTATTAAGTGTTTGTCTACTTCCTTCGTTTAGATTGTGAAGGTGGTAGCCGGTGGGTAGTAATATAATGTTATTTTTACAGAAGTATTAAAGTGTATTCATAAGCCATTAAGTGATTAAACAAGCAATATGAGAACTTAATATTCATTCATTCTTTGACCAAAACATACCTCAATTTATCTTTAAGCATTCAACACTAATTAAGGTCATTCTTGTAGGCTCACGCCCATACCAACTTTTTCCCTCTCATTATAAGCTTCTTCCTTCTTTTCATGAAATGTTAAGAGTAAAATGTGCAGTTGAATCATCTTAATTGTCTTGCTTTAGGAAAGAATAACCGTTAATAACTACTCCCTTCGGTCATTATTATAAGCAAAATTTCACAAGAAAAATTTCACTTTTTAGATTCATTCAATAAATGATGTATGTGGTCTATATATAGACCACATACATCATTTATTAAATGAACCTAAAAAGTTAACTTTTGCTTATAATAGTGACCACGAGTTAGAGTCAAATGTTAAGAGTCAATGCATTCTCACTCATTTGGTCTTCTGATATTTTTATATACACTATATTGCTATTATCTTATAATTTGATGTTTTGTTGTATTCTGGTTCATGCCTTTATTTTTTACCTCTAATTTATGTTTAGTCTCTTGATATGGGTGTGGGGATATTTATACTGACCCTTACAACCAACATTTTAGCTACTGATGATTGTTTTGAAGCTAGTGGGATGAAGTTGATTGAACGTGCGCGGGGAGAAGAAAATGTGTTTTTATTGAAAATTAAATTGTAATTTAAAATCTCTTAAAAGAGTATTATATTTTCAGATTTAATTCATTAGACAATCCAAATGTGGATTTCTTCCATTTGACAATAATCAATTTTACAGAATAAATTTCTGTTAGTTTATTTTAAAGATATATTTCCTATTATTTTCTTTTAATATTTCATTAAAAAAAAAAAAGAATAGTCACGTATTTTCTAAAGAATAAATATTTTTAAGTAAGGTCTTGGATTAAAAATGCGGGACGTTACAATTGTATTGTATTTGATTGTAAAATTGTTCTAGGATAAAACAGAGGGCAAGAGAAATGCCAAAAACTGAAATTTTTGTCCTGACTAAATCACAACACGACTTTTTATCTCAAGTGCAAGTTGTCTAAAATACCAAAATAATTTTATGTCCATCAAACATCATATTTCAATACCATAAAAATTTGGCGTATGATGTTCGGTCTTGTGTTGTTTTATTCAATACTTAACTTTTAGCCAATCAAAACTTAATGTTAGCAATATGCTTATTGTGTTCAATACTTAACTTTTAGCGGATCAAAACTTAATGTTCAATACTTAGTCAAAATTGGCATGGGGCCAAAAGTGCAAAAGGGGCTAAACTTATGGGGTTGGGTTGTTATTGTTTTTTGGGTTAATTAAGTAAGTGGTCCTTATAAATATTCAGAATTTCATTTTTAATCCCTACAAAATAAAATCGCACTTTTTAGTCCCTATAAAAAAATTTCGTCAGCATTTTTAGTCCCTGTAAAAATTTTCATTAATAGTTTTAGTCCCTGTAAAAATTTTACGTCAGCATTTTCGGTCCCTAAAGTGCTAAAGGAAAATGCCACAAGGACTAAAAAAAGTGTGATTTTATTTTGTAGGGATTAAAAACAAAATTCTTAATATTTATAGGGACCATTTACTTAAGGGTTAATTAAGTAAATGGTCCCTATAATCAGAATTTTGTTTTTAGTCCCTATAAAATAAAATCACACTTTTTAGTTTTGGTGACATTTTCCTTAAGCATTTTAGAGACCAAAAATGTTGACATAATTTTTTTACAGAAACTAAAAATGATGATGGAAAAATTATATAGAGACTAAAAATGATGATGGACAATTTTATAGGGACTAAAAAATATGATTTTATTTTTTAGGGATTAAAAACAAAATTCTAAATATTTACAGGGACTGTTTACTTAATTAACCCTTAGTTTTTTAAGGGGTCAAAATCACAAGTTTGTGATATATAGAGGGAGAAAACGTCTATTAAAAAAAACGTCTATTAAGCCTAATATGAAATTCAATAGGGCAAGAGAAACCAATAAAATGGGAAAAGAAACGGTCTAAAAGTAATGGTAAGATTTGATTACCTTAAACCATAGAAGTTCTCTTTGCATTTGAAGAGCAGCATTGGATCGACGACGCCGATAGGATGAAGGGCCTAATTCAGCAGCGAGGTGTAATAGGTTATTTCCAAATATGTCTTTAGACGTTTTCAACCCTTTTTGGCTTTCTACCTCGTAAATGAGTTTGAACACTTTGTCTTGACGATTTAAAATTGCATGTGCAAAAACACCTCTTCTATTTTGGTCCATGGCCCATAAAAGTCCAGGATTTGCTTCCCTCGTTGAATTTATAAACTCAATAATTCCATACTTGGCTGCTTGTAACATAGCATCGTGAAGTGACCATTGATGCAACTCGTATTCAGACGATGTCTTAATTTTTCCACACAAACGTCTAATAATATCACGTACTAAGTAATGGTTCATTTTTGTCTCATATATCTTCTTAATACCTGTATGCATTGGAAATTTTGAAAAGGTTGACATAATTAAATCAAATAATCTATGCAAAACAGGGAATAAAATTAAGTAGGATTATACACGTACATGGTGATTTAATCAGTTGAGATTGTCCAATAAAACGACCAAAACATGACATTATTGAAAGAGAGTGCTTTGTAACTTTTGTTATAGCACCGGCAAGAGATTTCACCAACCTGGAATTTTTACCTATAGGAAGTATCATATAATGTTAGAAAACAAATATTGTTTTAACTCGATTTTTTTATTTTTTTCTGACAATCAACATGCTTTTATACCATTTGCTTTTGACACTTTTGGTTTTCTAACACCAGAGGCTGACAGACTGTTGACCTTCTACATAAAGTTCAAAAGTCATGCATAGCAATGTTATGTCTCATAGGTCCATGAATGCTGTATTCACGAGGATTGGTTTTGTCATCCAAAAAAGTCTAGCGGCGCAGCTCGTTGCCCGCTTGCCTCTATTCAAATGTAAATAATGGTTTTTATATATAAAAGAATTTTGAATCTAAAACATAATAGTTTTTGAGATCTTGATTAATGTAAAATTCTATTTGAATAATAAAAAGTCATGAGAAATGTTTGACCAATTGTTTACATTAGTGGAGTCGGCTACATGAATCAAATTACGCCATAATGTTATGTCATAATGTATCTAACTCATTAATCTCTAAATCTTTCTTAATAGTTTCTCTTATAGTTTTTCTAAGTCTTCGTCTTCTGATCTAACTCTCATTCATTTGATCTACTCTGCGTATTACAACATTTACATGTTTTCTTTCTCCATTTCAAAACCACCTTAGTCTATTTTCTACCAACTTTTCTACTAAGTGTTACCCCAACTCTCGCTCTAATTGTGTCATTTCTAATCTCATTGTGTCTAATTTTACCACTCATCCGACACAATATCCTCATCTCCGCTATGCTTATTTGATTCTTGTGCTAGTTTTTATCCCTCCAACACTCCGTACCATACAACATCTTCGGTCTGTTTGATACAATGTTTCTTTCAACTTGATTAAACTAAAATTATAATTTATGATATTCATTTTTTGGAATATATTGAATAGCTTTTTTTTTAGCTTGGTGGTTAAATTCCCAATTTAATTTTTACATTGAATTGTTTTTAGGGTAATGCTAACCAGTGCCCCTAGAGCATTGGTTAAGGAAGCCAAAAGAGAAAATTTTAAGCCAAAAGAGAAAGCATTTAATGCATTGATTACACAAATTTGAATGCAAATATTACCCTTTTTGGGTCATTATTTAAGCATTTAATATAAATAGGGAAATGTTAACTAATGCCCTTAAGGCACTAATTAAGGAGACGAATATAGAAGTTTTGCATTGGGAAGTGATGAAAAGTGAAATATTCTACCTTATGGAAGTCAAAAAGTTGTTGTCTTTAACAGAAAAGTTCTATTTTTAATTTTCTTAACTAGTGTCCCAGAAGCACTAGTTAACAATACCCATATAAATATTACTACTATATTTAGCTTCTTAACCGGTACCTTGAAGACAACGGTTAACATGACTCTTGTTTGATGCTGACCCTTATTTATCATGACTTCTACCAAAAGTGTTTTTTCATTTCCTCTGCATCTAAACTATGAATTATGTTCTTTACCCAACATAAATTGTTTGCTCCCAACTAAAAAGACTAAAATGTCCTTACGTGAGTTAACTCACAATACTGTTAATTCTGCGTGACTTAATTCACGCTGCGTGAGTTAACCCACGCTAGTGTAAATCTCTGCGTCAGTTAACTCACGCTTTTCAATCTTTAAAAACAGAGCATTTTTTAACGACAATTGCATTTTCCCTCATCACTTGCAATGTTTTCCCTCATCATTTTTTAACGACAATCTTTAAAAAACAAAAAATTTTGCACGGACCAAAAACAATTTTTTTTTACAGGGATCAAAACTTAAACGGATCATATTTGCAGGGACTAAAACCATATCTTAGCCTTAAAAAAATGCCACGAAAATTTAAAATATCTAATAAACATGTATGTATTTTTTATCTCAGCAAAACACATATACTTTTTTTCTATTGTTGGATCCCACCAAAGATTAAAAGTGGATGAATCTGATATAATAGAGGTTGAATAATTTTTTCGACATTAGAAAACTAATATTAAAGATAAAAAAATTAAACAAACTACTTTCAAAAATTAACAAATCAAATTATCATAACGTTGAGACTTATGTAAAAGTCAAAATTGAGTAGTATAATCACATTAGGCTAATATCAATCACACGAGTGAGATTAACATCACATATCCAAAGTCTTAAGACATTACGTACATGGATCATCTCATTTGTATGTTGCTCACATCTTCTCTTGCATACAATGTGAAATTGTAGCTTACACTTAACACATTAACATCTCTCCATTAAGTGTCAGACTTTCTGTATTCCTCATCCACCACCTAGAACACTTCCGCTCCCCCACAATGTTGAATCAGGATATCATACCACCGCTGGGCTTTCATGAGGAGCCAACACTAATGTGGATATTGGAGAAAGGGTAACCACACAAGTGAGAATGATACTACACTTTCATCCAAAATTTTAAGGCTTAAGCATATAAGTTTCTCACTCTTTTGATGTTTAACGGAATTCTAGCCCGTGCTTGGCAAGGGTGTCCATACTAGTTTTTAAACATTTAAGTAAAGTTTTGTAAGGTTCTACCTAATTTTGTAAAAACCAATAGTCATGCCAGGCCACGTGACCCAAGCAAGAGCGTTAGGCTTGAAGATTTTAAGTTGGAAAAAAGGTTTTAAATTTTTTTTTTTGTCAAGTAGTTTAGTGGCCAGAAGTCACACATTTTAAATGTGGAGAAGTGGCATGTCCCGGGTTCGAACCCCGACCCCTGCTTATAATATGTAATATCCCTACCAACTAAGTTAAGCTCACGGGGATAAATATTTTAATTTACTTTTTTTTAGGCAAAAGGGGAGCAGATGGAAACCACTTGCAACACCATATATATATATATATATATATATATATATAAAATAAAAAGAAAACAATAACAAAAGGAGAAGGGGGACATAAACCAAAACATTCTCAAACGATAAAAGATACACAAAAAAGGGGAGCAAACCTCTAACCAAGGAAATAAATAAGAAACAAGAAAAGGAAAGCAAAACAAAGGGAAAAGGAAAAGAACAGGAAAAGAAATGCAATCGAAAGAAAAGAACTCGAATCAATATGGCAATCCACGTTTAGAGCGAGTATTATGAACTTGAAAACCCTTCTGCCTCTTCTTTTTTGTGGCCTTAGACACCACCTCAATGAATTCCATAGAAGCAGAACGATTCCTCAAATAGTAGATAGTTGCCACTCTCTCTTCCTCATCGGTATAAAGAGGCATAATGTTTCCAACATCAATTCCTTTTCGAACATGTTGCCGTAAAATTTCCATGTCATGAGCAATGTTTGGATACAAAACCTCATCAGAAACAGTCATTCTAGAATAAGGTAAACCACGCCAAGATGGAGAATCTTGAGTGTCGTCCAAATCAGAGACGACGTCACTCCATTGACCAACTATTAGCATATCAGGATATGTGTTATTTCATTAATCATCTCCTTGTTTCTTAGCCAAATCAGTGGTACGAACTTCCACCTGAATTGGTTGCACGATAGGTGTTTCAATAGAAATGCTAGGAAGTATCTCTTTCTCAAGGTTTAAAACATCTCCCACAGGTATACTTGCAACTACCTCTCTAGATCTTATTATATCAGTAACAAGAGGGTCTTCAAATGTCACAGGTTTGCTACTACCTAGCACTTGTGCCACATTCCTTTTAGGAACAAAAACCTATTTGGTTTTACAGGTCGTTTTAACAACAACATTTTCAAGAGCAATCTTATTGGCGGAATCTTTATTACAATGATCAGAAGAATGACCAATAAAATTGCAAGTGAAGCAAAAGTAAGGGCGTTTTTCATACTCAATTTCAAGGTCAAAAATAAAATTTTCCCTTTCAACCAGCCATATTAATATCAACTGGAACACGTGCATAATGACCAAATGATTGGTTTATCATGTGCTGATCAATTATTATAGGCGTGCCAATAGCCCCAGCAATCTTAAATAAAATTCTAGGTTGTCAATATTCCAAAGGAAGATAATGAAAACGAACCCATACCTGACTATGAGTTTGTTTATGATCAGCAGAATTAAAACCAGGCGACCAGCGAGATAGACGCAACAATCTCGGATTCAAGTTCCAAGCACCACTCGCCCAGACAGTTCTAAGATCCTCGACACATGAGAAACAAAATTCAAAAAACCTCAACCCATAGGAACCATCTTCCACTTACCAATGGATTTCCATAAAGACAAAAGTTTATCGCGCAAGTCCTTAGAAGATATTAGCTTATCACCACGAGACAAAACTAACCTTCCATGAAGGTAGTTATTGCAATTAGCTAGACCAAATTGATAAACTTCTTCTGAAATCTTGATTGAGAGAGAATTACCTTTCAAGCTAGGTTTTGGCAGAGGAGACGCATCCACTCCAACTTTGCCGACGAGAGCTTGCGCAAAACTGCGAGTAGAGACCACACGAGGAACCATGTAAGGCTTCAGAGAAGAGGAGGCTACACAAACCCAAGGACAAACGAAAGGCTCCACCGAAGCAGACATAACAATCCCACTTGCGAATCTGACGAATTGACCTTGTATCCTCCAAAACTGGAACAAATGCGATCCAATCAAACAAGGAGTTCACCGCAGAACCAATCAGATGGTTACCACTGCAAAAAAGATCACCACAATAACAAACAAGCAACAACTGAGCATTAACCTAAGACCCAATCGGAACAGGGAAGTACACCGCAACCGAGAACCCAATCGTGAACACAAATTAAAATCCAAAACTACCCAGAACTAGAGCTGTCAAAACGGGTCGGGCCGTAAGGGCCGGCCCGTTTAACCCGATTAATTATAGGGCTTGGGCCTTAAATATTGAGCCCGAATTTGAATAGGGCTTTTTAGCCCGACCCTAAAAAGCCCGGTACCCGTTAGGGCTAGCCCGAACGGGCCGCGGGTAGCCCGTTAGCCCGCATAACAAAAAAAATCCTATAAATTATTTATATTTTTCAAAATATTCTTTACTTAGTTGATTATAAAGTAAAAAATAAAAGTGAAAATTCAATGAATTAACACAAATATAAATGTAATATAAAATTATATTTA
>Ga0315914_1001305_pt1 | contig 36736 bp, 22 predicted proteins | sample MpolenodulesMG_FD_203920 | JGI IMG/M metagenome (GOLD analysis project Ga0315914, IMG submission 203920) | Medicago polymorpha root nodule microbial communities from Los Angeles, California, United States - elongated nodules | ecosystem: Host-associated > Plants > Roots > Nodule | place: USA...
GCTTAAGGCAGTATAAGAGCTAGAATACGAGTTTTAGGTTACTTAAATTGTATCTTGGAGGATGTTGGCAACGGTTACAAACAACACAATCTTGTAACCGTTGACTTATGGCTGATTATGAGGGCAATGGGTGTTATGGATTCTAGGAACACATGTGTGTTATAGGCTTAAATTCTTTTGGTGGTGGCTGGAGTTTGAACCCCGAACCTTACATATATTATGCATTGTCCATACCAACTGAACTAAACTCACGACGACGTAGGCTTAAATTTAGTTCATGCCTATCATGGTGCAATGCTGTGTAGAACAAAGGTGTGAATAGCAATTGGGCCTTAGTTTTAGGCTCCCATTTGGTAGTTATGGAGAAAAATATTCTTCTTACTTCCAAAAGTTCTACAAAACGCCTTAAAACTACTCGTTTACTCAAAGCGGTAATTAATTGTTGTTCGGATTACTTTTTTAAATCAGTTAAACCAATTTAAAAGGTGATGAAACTGATCTTAAAAGTTCTGAACGACACTTAACTGTCAATAGAGAGATGAACAACAGTTAAATGCTGCTAGAAGTAGCATTTCCCAATATAAAATATAAGTCCACAATTACTTTTGGCTTCTATCAAAAAAGTTTCATTTGAGTTCTCTAATTAAAAAATATGTAAGTAGACAAATATAAATCATTATAAAATAAATATCAATTTGAAGAGTATAAAATTTTGTAGTCAGACGTTAGAGTAAAACTCTAAATATCTATCTGCAAGTCCTAGCTCAACTCGCAAAATGCCGAAATTGTTAGGCCGGAGTTCGAACCCCGGTACCTCCTCCATTTGTGTGTATGAGTTTATAATGACTTTATCATTTCATCTATCTACCAAAATAAATAAAAAACTCTAAATATCTAAAGGAATGTCTTGGTCTTAGACTCGAAGGTAATGCGTTCGAAATCTCTTAACATCCTTGGAAAAGATAAATATAAATTTGTTGCAACTCTTGAAGTTGACTTGGACCTGATTCTCTCACCCTAAATTTTTCTTATAAAAAAAAGGACATTAGAGTAAAATATTCATACTAATATTAGTTGAAAAATAATAATTCATTAAAGTACTTAATTCAGTTTTACATTGCAAATAGAAAATAAAATGAAAGTAGCAACAGTACTCATTTGACAATGATTTGAATAAATCTCATAAAATTCAGAATTAAGAGATAAATTTTTCAACCCATAAAACAAGAGTTCATCACATCCTAGGATACGATCTACGATTCATCGTATCCTAGGACGTGAACGGTCGTGATTCAATCCCCAACCGCGTATCCCAACAACCAACTCAGCTGAAGCAATCAAGAACTCAATAGCCTGCTGCGGCGATAGGAACTCCACCACACTGCGCAACGTTCTCAGCCGTAGATCATCAGCTTTCTTGATAATGCTTACCAGCCGTTCGATCTTGTCGTTGATATCAGCTTCTGAACCCATCATATCGCTTGCACTGTCCTGCCACTCTGATAGCTCCTCGGTTATTGCATTCTCTTCTTTCACCTTTCATTTTTCAATAAAAGAAATGAATGGATACAAAAGAAAATACAAACGAGTCACTCATGATTGTAAAACTAGTTTCCAATTGCTGAAAAATATTTACAGAACAATTCATCTAATGTTGTAAATGACCATTTTGGCTATTTTTTTTGGTTGAATAGCAAGCCAATTTATATCACTAGCTACATCAAATGAACACGTATTACATAAAATTTGTCTAGTTTATGTATTATGTCCATTCAAAATAAAGGAAACTACTTGTTCAAAAATAATAATAAAGGAAACTAAATTATCGGGGTCACTAGAAAAAACGTTGGGTTAACACAAACATGTTTTTTGTTGTTGTCAAGGTTAACACAAACATGTTAACTTAGTGTACTATCTTTGAGTTTGAAACGTGACTTAGGCAGAAATATGATGAGGCCCTGCGAAAGTTACACTATGTGACATAGTTTATTGATACAGTCAAAGTTGCACAATTAAAAATCGAGAGCAAAAGCAAATTGCTCTTTAGCAAAAATAGGGTACTCACTACATTTATTTTATTTTTTTGCTACACGTTCAAAATTGCACAATTAAAAATCGAGAGAAAAAGCAAAATTGCACTTTAGCAAAAATAGGGTACTCGCTCCACTTTTTAAAGTGTAGAGACGTGGAGAATCCGGTGTTCGAACCCCAACCCCTACAAATATTTTCTCTGGCTAACTAGCTATCAACTGAGCTACATTTATGAGACTGATACTCACCACATTTAAGACTAAACTAAATTAAACTATTAAAGTTTAGACAATAGTTAAAAAACTAGATAGAAACTCTAAAACGGTACTTTTCCCGAATTGTTGAATGCATGTTGGGATTCACAATAGATTTGGTAAATTTTGATAGATTTAACGAAATTTTGGTAGATTTTGATGGATTTAACAAAATCTAGGTGTTGAAGCACCAAATTGTTTTGCCAAAATCTCACCATGATTATCAAAATCCAATAAAAACATTCAATGAATGTTGTGGATTTAACATATTAGATTAATACTCGTGACACTGACTTTAGTATAATCACAATGCCACGAGTGATTTAGGCAATAATTAATCAATAGAGCTTTAACAAAATTACCATATCACAAATCACGATATTATCATATCAAATTCAGTATAAATCTAAACATGCCAATACTATTAGTACTAATAAATAGAAAGAAAACAAAAATTAACATAGGAAATTAAAGTTGCAAATGTGCAATAAGAAATTGAATTACTTACAGTATCACATTGCAAGTCACTAACACGACGAAACTGATTAGGAGAAAGATCACCAAGGTCACCAGTTCTAAACCCACGAAGAATATCAATAATATGAGACTCAAAAAGAAGAGAAGATTCAGTGTAGATGAGGTGAAAAGCTGTAGTGGGTCTCCAACCAGCAACCCAATGAAGAGAACGTTCAAGTGATGTAGCCCAAGGAGATGCTAAGACATGCAGTGGATCTTTTTCAGCAGCCATTGATTTTGCATTGTAGTAATCTTGATGGTGAGAGAGAACTTTTTGGATGAGTTCTTCTGAGTCGGTTTGGGTTGAGGTTGATAGTTTGAGTTGGTGGATTAGGTTGTTGAATTGAGTGTGCCATGATTCGTAGAATTGAGCAAAGTTTGATGTTGTCATTGTTGTTTGGGGTTTGAGTGAGTTTGAGGAATGGTTTTGTGTTCAAACGGTGCAAAGTGATTTAGTGGGGTACAGAAGGAGAGAGGTTTTGGGGTGATGACACGTTGACATCTTACGTGTAATGCTCAGCTTGAGAGTTGAGACATGAGAGGTGTATCCTAGTCTAACACAAAATGATATCTTTCTCTAAGAAAAAACTAAATGATATTTGTATAATCATTTTATGATAATTTTTTTTGTACTTATATTATTTTTTTACTTTATTTTTTGTAAGGTAATAGTTTGATTAAGAATATATATCTCATTCAATTATTCGATGTATCATGGTTTAAAAAAAAATTCAATTATCTTATTTTTATATTTATTTGTTTTAAAACAATTTTTTTTAAAAGAAATACATTTTATGTACAATTACGCTATTGAACTACTTCCTCGGTCCCAAATTATTGAAAAAATGTATGAGTGAGACTGTGAGGGCTCCTTCAATTTTTTCTACAAATGAATCACCGACTCTATGCCTATTATGCTTTGTTCTTATTTTTTTTTATGGTTTACTAATTTCATTGTTTCAATGGATATAGATTTTTTGTCATAAATCTAACTAGGATTAGAAACACTATATTCTTACATGATTTTTTATTGTGCGGTGTGATTTGTACATGTGAAATATTGTTTGGTAAAGTAGTTGCTACAAAATTACATGGATTAGGGATGGATTAGGGATATGAAGGGTGAATATCAAGCTTGAATTTGCAAGACTATATAGACTGTCACACTTTTTTTTTTGGTTTTATAGATGTGGGGTTTCCAAAGTATGAAATAAAAGTAAAGTGTTTTGATAATTGCTTATATGGTTAATTCATTTTGTGTATGTTCTTTTTCCAGTTTACCGGCAACAAAGCTTTTTTGGTATAGACGAATGCCTCTTTGTGATGTTCTTCCATGACTCCACCAAAAATAGTTCATCATCTTCTCAATCGAATCAACCAGAGTAGTAGGTAAAAGAAAGATGCTCACGACGTAAGACAGAATAGCCTGCAAGATAAATTTTATCATAACTTCACGCCCTGCTTTAGGGAGACATTTACCACTCTATGAATTAATTTTGTAAACGCGGTCTTTAATATAAGCGAAAGTTGCATTCCGATCCCTACCTATCATTGATGGGAGGCCTAAATATTTACCTGTGCCAAATACTACCTGAACACCAAGAATATCAGCAATTGTTTGCTTGAGAGGATCTGGAACATTACGACTATAGTAAATCTCTGATTTAGGTAAACTGATAGCCTGACCAGACGCTGTTTCAGAGAGAGAAAGAATGTTCTTCATAACATTTACCCCACCTACATCAGCTTTAAAAAACAGAAAACAATCGTCAGCAAATAAAAGATGAGAAACCGGGGCGCCTTTCGGCAAATTTTTGTACCGTAAGAACTCCTCGCGTCTCAGCATCTCTGATCATCGAAGATAAGCCTTCAGCACAAATAATGAACAAATACGGGGAAAGAGGGTCCCCTTGACGGAGATCACGCCCCAGAATAATGGGGCCAACCTGTTCACCGTTAACAAGCACAAAGTAATCGACGGACTCAACACACATACTCATCCAGTGAATCCACTGACTATGAAAACCCATTTTAACCAAAACAGCACGCAGATAATCTCAATCCATACGATCATAAGCTTTACTAATGTCTAGTTTCAAAGCAACATACCTGTCCTCACCGTGTGACTTGGTCTTCATAAAATGTAAAACCTCAATTGCTACCATTGCATTATCCAAGATGGACCGACCCGGAACAAAAGCAAATTGGTTGTCAGAAATACACTTGGGCAGGACATCCTTCAATCTGTTTGCCAACACCTTAGATATAATTTTGTACAACACGTTACATAAGGCAATAGGACGCCAATCTTTCATACTAACCTGCGAAGAACCTTTCAGAATAAGAGCAATATTTGTAATATCCAAATCAGGTGGAAAGTGACCCGTATCTAACCAAGTACAACATTCTTTAAATATATCATCACTACATAATTTCCAGAAATGTTGATAGAAACCCGGACTGTACCCATCCAGGCCAGAACATTTGTCTGGTTGCATCACAAACAAAAGCTGTACGAAACTCGGCCTTAGTAAATGGGGTCGTGAGCTTGTCATTATCAAGGGCCGATATGGATGGTTTAATGACATTAATAACAGAAGAAAAATCACCACCTTGCTTTTGAAAAATATTCGTGAAATAGTGTCTCGCTACTTCACATAGACCTTGCTCATTTGTAACTTTATTCCCTGTATCATCATCAACAGAAAGAATTCGGTTTACCTTCTTACGAGCCGTAGCCTAAGCGTGAAAGAATTTTGTGTTTCTGTACCCATCCGCCAATAAGCATCATCTTGACATAATAAGCGCTGCATTCAATTCCTGAACTCAAACATTCGAACTTGGTCCACACCTGAAGACACCAGCTGTGTGTTATGTAGTTGTCTGCGACAATCTTCAATTTCGATTTTTACTTGGCGACAATGAGTTTTCCGCCAAATAGACATGTCTTCTGCGCACTCAGACAACTTCAGAACAAGAGTGTGCGAAGAGTACACCTGCCAAGAGTTAGTAACAAGGTCCTTAAACCCCGGTTCCAGATGCCACACATTTTCGTAATGAAAATTGCGCTTATGATATTGAGGCCGAGGTGTAGGAGAGCACTTTAATAATATAGGATAATGATCAGAAGCAGGTGCGACAAAAGTTTCAATAGTAGCATTTGGAAATAAATTAAACCAAAAATTATTTGCAAGAGCGCGATCTAACCTTTCCTTCACCGCTCACGGCGTACCAAGACTCTTAAACCAAGTGAAGGGATAACCTTCTATCGGGACATCTGACAAACCCGAATCAATAACTGCTTGACGAAACCCATTGATGAGCCACTGTGGTCTAGGGTTGCGCCCCCTCTTCTCACTAGCATCAAGAATATCGTTGAAGTCGTCAAAAATGCACCAAGGACCTGTAAATTGATTAGAGAGTTGACGGAGAAAATTCCAAGCGGCACTTCTACGACCTCCATTAGGATAGCCATAATAGCCGGTCATTCTCCAATTACCATGAACAGAATCCACAATCTCAACAGTAATATGATTATTAGAAAAATCAATAAGTTGGCAGTTTAAAGAATTGCGCCAAAATAAAGCTAGACCCCCGCCTCTACCGGTGCGGTCTATAGGGAGACAAGAATTGTAACCAAGCAAAAAACGAAGTTCTTCAATTTTATTACGGTGAGCAAGAGTCTCACTTAGGAATAAAAGATCCGGATCGAAATGCCGGACTAGGTACTTAAGATCGGGAATTGTACTCGGGCTACCTATACCCCGACAATTCCACGCCACTAGACTCATTTACCTAGGCAGGCCTGATCATCAGGACCTGCCATTACATCTTTTTCAACAAACAGTGGATTAGAAATTACATTCATGTCAACATCTCCCCCCCATGACTAACATTTTATCCTATTACAAAAGTTCCCTCACCCCAATCAGTAGTAAATGATGTAGTTTCACCATTTTGAAGGGCCAACATCCTCTTTCTCTTTAGTTCTGAACCAGTAGCATCTTGGGACTCCTCAGAGTTAGCATTTGGAAACGGACCAGCAGGTAAACCGAGCACCGAAGGACGACCCGTAATTAAATTAGAAGCCGAGGTACCTGTAGAGGAAGAAGGTAAAAATTGCAACTGACAAGTGAAATTAGCACCATCACCATGTTTCGCTTTGGCAATGTTTTGAGCAACAAGAATATCATTTTTGAGAGCAGAAATTTGGTTGTCAACAGCAAGCATACAGTCATTGAAAGTCACAGCATTGGCAGAGCCACTTGTATTTGAGTTTCGGCCAGCAGAAGGCACAACAGCAGGGACATTTTGGCGCAGCACAGCAGATGGTATTGGGTCATGCAGCCACTTGTTGTTAGCATCAGAACCAATACGGGTAGCAGTAGGTTTTAAGTCGGGCCCCCGATTACCTACACCATCGTCGGATTCCAACTCGAACAAGTCCGGGCATACTTTGCCTGTGTGTCCAAGCAAACCGCACCTGTAACAAAAAACTCCAAGTTTCTCATATTTGAATTTAACAGTAACATAAGCACCATTACTGACACAGACTTTCCATTCTTTTTTTAATGGAGCAGTGACATTGATACATACTTTCAACCGCATATAGGTACTGTGAATTGTGTTACGGACATCATAGGTTTTGAGATCACCTAAATAGCTACCTATACCCTGACCAACATTTGGTTGAATATAGCAAAGGGGAGACCGTGAACCTGGACCCAGATGTCGAATGGTTCAGGTCAACAGAGATAGGGACAACACCAGGTTGGATACGATCCATGACGATATGAAAATTATCATACAACCATGGACCGTCATCAAGAATGCTGGCAGCATCCATTTTGTGATGGAACTGAAATAGAAAGCGATCACCATCAGTTTTGACGATCGAAACACGCTTATCTGGCTTCCAAGCACGAGCCATACGCTCGCTGAAATAGGCAGCCTGAATCTCACGGTCATCTAGGACATGACCAATCAAACACTGATCAAGGATGGTGGATGTTTCAGATTCGGTGGCTAGGTTTAGGGTTAAACCTTCTTCAGCAAGGGTAAGACCAGCGATATTGAGGTGTGAAGGGTCCATGGAAACGGTTGGAAACAGGGAGGAAAACGACAGGAAAACAGGAGGAAGCACGAGGAAAGAAGGTCAAAAACTCTCAGACTATGGATTTGCGGCTAGGGTTATTTGTTTTCGAAAGCATGAAGCAGACTACTGTTGACATCGGTATATAAAGTAAGGACGGAAGCATCTAGATCATGGATCAGATGAGAATCAACTGCTCACAAAGAGGATCCGGCCCAGAATGCAGCAACAACCCAAGAGAGGGTGGCGGCTAGAGACTCTAGTCAAGAGAAACCCTAGGAGCGAAAAAAGTGCTCAGATATTCATATCGATTCATTTGCACTTATTTATGAATTTCTATAATGTATGTTTCAACAAATAAGAAAGTATTGTTTTTAAGGAACAATAAAGAAAGTACTAATTTCCTTTAAATCGTTAACCGTATAATTATATTTTGTACCGTGCATTTCCTTTTGTTTTGAAGGGATCAGATCATTGCATCTTCTAAATTGTTGTTTTTTTTAAGGGTATTTTAAGCTTTTGTTATTGTTCATATTAAGTTTATCTAGATGCAGGATGTAGTTTATAAATCCTCTTACTTTTTGTGTTATTTTTTATGTTCATAGTATGCTGTCAAAATCTTATTTTAAATTTAACACAATTTTAAATATAGAAACCACAGAGAAGGATATAAAACAAAAAGTATTTTATTTTAAATTTTACTTTAAAAACGATTTTCCCTGCGAGGTGCACGGGTATACACACTAGTTATAGATGCAGTCGCCATAAACTGAGCCAATACCATAGATATACTTGCAAAACTAACAGAAAAATCAAATGGTCACAAGTTTCCTCCAGATGAAGTCTTACCTGATCACAAGAATTTGGACACGGGTACATACACAAAAATACATTTCAATTAGTTATTTTAAAAATAAGTACTATTTAATTACATCCTTTTTCTATCTCTCCCTTTTTTATTACATAAACAACAAATTACCAAAGATTGATCCAAGCGGTAAGAAATTTGTGCTTCTTATAAGTATTTGGTTAAGGGATCAATTCCTAACTCCCGCGTATAAAAAAATTCGATTAAAAGAGAAGAATCCATCTTTGTATTCCTCACAGGTTCCTTGACGGAGATCATTCACAAACAGTGGAAATTTTGTATCAATATCACTGTAAAAAAAACATAACAAATTGATACCATCGTTGGTCCACGACTCTTGAATGAGGTTTTCATTAGTTGGCATACGTTTATGAACATAATAAAAATCATCCTTCAGAGATAAACATGGTTGATGAAAGTGTCCTTCAAAAAAAAAATGGTTGATGAAAGTGATAAAAATCGTTTGACTTAATGAGTCCTTAGAAAAACGAGGGTAACATGATAAAAAGAAATCCTTAAGAGATAGATAAGACTCCATAATTTACATTATTTATTCCACACCGAGATAAATAATTTAGAAAAAATATTCCATTTTGCACAAATAGTCTACTAAATGATTAATTTATAGTAGTATATGTACATATACGTTTTTCTTTGAAATATAATAATACTCCAAATTTATTTGTCTATCATTTGAAGACTTAGACTAATAAAAAATCCATTGATTGATGATATAATTTGATAATATATAATACTTCTTCTCAACCATGGTCCTGGTCACGAGTAATTTTTTTTTTTGTGAGACTAGAACGTGTCAAAAGTGTTCCGTGAACATAACTCAATTGATAGAAACATCGTATTATATATAAAGATCGGAGTTTGAATCTTGGATTCTCCACTTATTCACCTTAACGGATGAATTTCTAGCCTTGTCAAATATTGTAGAGTGCTACCAACACTCTCTTTTCAACATTATCTCCAACACTCGCTTTCTTATTAACTTAAATCATGGTGGGTCTCACACTTTGGAGATGAGTTCCACTTAATGTGAATAAGTGAAAGGGAGGATGTCCAACGACTGGATCAATTGCTTAATTGACTTAAAGGTGAAAGGGAGGATGTCGAAACAGCTCGACCAAGAGCTTTTTAAAAAAATATAATTATAGAATTACAGACCCATATCTACAAATAGGATATCCGTGAGAGACTTTCTTTTACTAAAAAGAATGAATGCATTGATTGCGTTTCGAGTGAGATGTCCAAGAGAAAAGGAATGAGGTTTTGAAGCGACGAGAACAAAAAATCGTGAATGAAAGAGCGTGACAAGTAATAAATACTCCATAAAAACATTGACTAATTCTCTATCCTAAAAGAGAAATATGTGAAACAATAGCAATTGTCAACAAAATTAATTCAACAACCAACTTTCTTAATTTACATGTTTTTCTCGAAACTGTCATATGTATAATGACGGAGATAGTATAAACAAGCTTTATTTGCAAATACATTTGAGGTGCTAATTAAGGGATAAGGGCTAAACATTATAATAATCTCATGGCACTAGATTTAAATCCTCTTAAAAATGTTTTTTTTTTCTTTCTGACTCTTAAGAATGGTTGTAAAATGACTATTAATCACTTAAATTAATAAAAAAGCTATGATTTACGTGGATGGAATTAATATAAAGAAAACCCAAAATAAAAATAAAAATAACCTTGGTCTAAGAAATACCAAGATGTAGAATGACAGATATAATAGATGCCAATCTTTCATGACAAAAGCATAGTTGAAGAAAGTGGTATTTTTCATACTAATTAATAGGTTATTATGCAGTTGCTTTTGCAATACGATAGTTGTTTTTCTAATAATAATTTAATTAATATGGAGGGCAGAAATTTTGCTTGACAAAAGCATGCATACATCCCTAAAAAAAAAATACATACACACATATAAAAAGATCAATTAAAAAAATATTTTTTTTATATAGCACGGAAAGTTATAACCACTAAATGATCGACACGGATTTACAATATGACATTTTTTTATCAATTATTTAGATGCTTTATGTGTTGAGAAACATATTATTTTCTATTCTTCTCAACACTAACATCTGAATAATTGATAAAAAAATGTCCTATTGTAAATCTGTGTCGATCATTTGGTGGTTATAATTTTCCTTACTATATAAAAAGAAAGAATTCGGTGATTATTTAAATATATTAAAACAATATTCTTCAGCTGAACCAATTTACATTACAAATTACAAATTAAACACGATGCATGAGGCATGAGGGAAACATATCACATGACACCATGTTTAGAAAGTTCAATCACAAAACAGAACTAGTTTTTTATTTTTATTTTAAATGTATCTCACTCCAACCCCATAGATTGAGTCTAGAAATACAGCTAGACCAAAGGTTACTATATTCACATGTAGTAACTTAATTATTGTAAATAACTTATGATTAATTGGAGAATGGACATGCAGAAGTTTTGGTGCAATCTCCGCTTGATATAAGGCCACCAAACAATTCTCCAGGGTCATAGTAAATCTCCACTTCTTCAACCTTCAAAGTGTCATCCACCTAGGTTAAAAAATTATTGTTCATTAGTGATGTATAAAATATTGAGGGTGATAAAAAGTTGTTCTCATAAGGTGGAGTAAGAGAATAAAAACTGGTGGAGTAAAATAGATGATAATCTGATGGAAATGGTTTCTTAGACACTTCAAGCTTCCAAGGGTGTATACGCATGGAGGTATATAGAGATAAAAGAGTAATATAATAGATGTGATAAATGACGATGTGATATGAAGAGAGATATAAGAAAAAATTAAGTATTTAATAAATGTAGGAAAATTGGGATATTTAAATATCATTGTTATAATCTAATAGTTAAAAGTTGGGAAAATTGGAAAAGGTTTCTCAACTCTTAAACAACTTTTCTCATATATTTTTTTCCTTTCAAATCTCAATGCTTTGTCGGTCAAGCTTTCAAATTTCAATGTTATCATCTCTATATTTCAATATTATCCTTACTTTATATTTCTAATTTAATGTTATCCCTTTGTATCTCCCTTTCTATTTGATTACAACCTCGTACAAAGTCAACCTACACACGCAATACAAATTAATAGGAAAATGCCCATGGGGCCATGACCTTTGCTTGCACTAAAAACAAAATACTAATTTTCAATTCATGGTACAAATTAACATTTGTTCCACTCAAAAATTTAAAATGATCAAGGATTGTTAAGCTTTTGATCCATGTCAAACATTTAAATTCAGATCATAAAATAAATACAATTAGAAAAACATACCTTAAGAGTTCCCAAGCCAGAGAATTGGACCATCTTCCCAGTAGGGGCATGCCCCTTAAATGGACCTTCAAAGAATCCCCAATGCCTAAATTTGAAAGCAATTTCAGGTGGTCCTGTATAAACTTTAATGATTTCCCATGCAAATCCTCTTGGAAAAGCTGATTTGAAGGCTTCATGAGATGAATCAAAAGTCTCTTCATTTGACTTGTATGGCTTGAAATCTTCAGGCAGAGAGCTTTTCAACAATGCATTATAACTTCCTATGCTTAGAGTTTCCTCTGCAGTTAATCCCTCCCTGCCTGCAATTAGAAATATTGAGAATTTTAATTATATTCACTACTAGAACAAATTGAATTAACTATAGAAATTAGATACAGGAAATACAATTGATCTCAAATTTTGATATTTTGTGTTAAACTCCGATTCTAAGGGGAATAGGTTATGGTAATTCGGAATTCGGCCGTTTGGTAAGTATAATCTGATTAAAGATTGTTCACCTAGAAATCAAACTCGTTCAGGAGATCACCTAGAAATCAAACTCATCCTCCTGAACGATGTGTCTTTGATGGAGTGCTAATGTTTCATGTTTTCTTAGTCTAACTTTTAATCGCTAATCCCCTAAAAAAAATCATAGCTAATTTTACAATCTTTTCTTTGTTTATAATCTATATTTGCATTGTTTTTCGCTCCTTTGTTTATAATCAGAATTATTTCAACTTTTTTCTACGTATTGTATTAATTTGAATGAAATGAATATATGTTTATTAAAAAAGTTAATGAATATACCAATAGGATCGATGATGTAACCATGCAACAATTATTCATTACCTTTTTTCCGGAATCAACGGTTGGAAAACATGTATTCTAAACTGATTAATAAGAGAAATAAAAATATGATAAAAACATGTATCCCACCAAAATTGAAATAATTTTTATCCAAGGTGGATAGGAGTCAATTATAATATATGAAACACTTATACGGATACAGACATCAGACACGACATGGATATTGATACGCCGACACCGCTAATAATTTATTATAATTCAATGTAATTATATGTGTCAGTGTCATGTCGGTGTCGAACACGACACATGTCCGATACCAAGACATACCTAATCCGAAGAGTGACCGTACTTCATGAAAGCAAAGTAGCTATCAAATCTCTCATTGAAAAAGATGCATACCAAACAATATTTGATTCATTCACTGCTTACCATTAACAAAGAACTTGAATTTTTCAGGGACAATGGTCTTGAAGTCCTGCAAGCGGATCTTGTGTGTCAGCTCCATCTCCCATGACTTAATTGCATTTTGCACTGTTTCCTCCAATGATCCTTCTGGCCATTCCTACAAAAATTTGTTAAAAAAATTGAGAAAGAATTACATGGTATAATCTAGAGAGGATGAGAAGGAATAAGATTAAGAGGGTGTGGTGATTTCACTTTGGTTCTTCCTTCTTCAAAGAGCTGGTTGACAAGGCCATAGGTGGGAGGGCCACCATGTCTCCACTGGATATTCTCAGCTTCATCATGCAAAATTGATCTGTACTTGTCTTTTGCAACCATGTTAGCCATGTCAAATTACTAAAGAGCTTATGCACAAACTTAGGCAAACTATCATGTATTTATAAGTGTACAGGTCTATAGGAAGATGCCCATCACATGTGCTGTGTATTCAAGAAATTTATTAATTAATGAATTTTTTTTTTGGAATTATTAATTAATGATTGAAATATAGATAAATTAAACAAAATAGTACATATGATATTAAATAGAAAATTATTAATCAAACGACGGTTGGATCTAGCATAAGAGACTAAACTCATACAATACGACGAATCAATGTTTGAAGGTTGACACATTTAATGTTTAAGTACAGAACTTATATTAATTTAGGTTTAGATGCTTTAGTTGCAGTAAAAGCTCTTTACACCTCTCTAAGAATAAGTTCGGCAAAGATCAAACTATTTCGCCATAGCCTTTGCTTGGTAAAAGAATAGCGGATAACTTTGATAACAAATAAACTTATATTAGATAATTGATAAACTACATGGTAGTTTATCGTGGATAAGTTAACTGATTGAATGTGTAGTCTTTGGTTAAATTAGTTGTTGAACTACTTTGTAAATATGAAATGACATGAAAAAGACTTGTCTAAATAATATTTATATATTTATTTTTAATTAATATAACAAGCGTAAAATTGAGAGGAAAACGATGAAGTATTTGTTAACAATATAAAGTTTCAAATTTCAATAGAGAAAAAAAAGAGACGGCTAGGGTTTCCAATAATATTATGATAGCTTAACATTACAAAAGATTATAAGAGAATATATAATAAACCTAATGGACTCTAACTTACTAATATAAAAGCTCAATAACTTAAACCCAATACTTTATTATCTAACATCTACCCTCAAACTCACAATGAGTCAATAAGAAGCATTGTGAGTTTGTCAAACAAAATACGAAAAACATACTAAATAATATAAAGTTCTAACACTATCCTTCAAGCTGAAGCTTACTAAGCTTTAAACTTGTTACAAATTAACCCAGAAAAATAAACCAAATCAGTTGTTAGCAAAACCAATGAAGAACAGCAACCAAAGTGAGTTATCTTCATAGAGAGAGCAGCAAGAACCATCACCATCAACCAATCAAAGAGAGCACCATCCATACATAAGAACCATCAGAGAGAAGCAGTCATACATAAGAACCAGAACCAATAGAGTAGTAACCAAAGAATCATCAAAAGTGGGAGAAGTGCAATCAGAAGAATCAAAAGGGGGAGAAATGCAATCAATCGGAAGAATCAAAAGGGGGAGAAGTGCAATCAATCAAAAGAATCAAAAGGGGGAGAAGTGCAATGCAATCAGAAGAATGAAGAATCAAACGGGGGAGAAGAAACCAAATTGTGACCACGCGACTCACCAAACAACCAAAATGCAATCAATCGGAAGAACCAAAAGGGGGAGAAGTGCAATGCAATCAGAAGAATCAAAAGGGGGAGAAGTGCAATGCAGTGCAATTAGAAGAATCAAAAGAGGGAGAAGAAACCAAATTGTGAGCATGTGACTCACCAAACAACCAAATGTGAGTGCTTGACCCACCAAACAAACAAACGAACAAACCAATTGTGAGCACTATTTTGACTCACCCAACAACCAAACAAATTGAATCAAACTAAATCGAACAAAACTAAATCAAGACAACTTGAAGAACCAAAACGAACAAAACCAAACGAACCAAGACAAGTTGAACCAAAATAACCAAGACAAACATAGACGAACAACCAATTAACCAAATACAAACAAAATGAAACACACGAAGACTCGAAAAACCTACAAATAGAGAACACAAATAGAGAATTACATACCCAAAAGAGAATTACTTTCTCTTTATTTTGCTTGCTACCATTAGGAATTATATGCCAAACAAAACATTAACGCACGAACAATTTGTTTAGTACTCCTTGGAATTGTCGTAACTTTAATTGTTATAATTCCTAAATGCAACAAGATTCAAACAATGGAACTAATTAAAATACCTAATGGCTGAACTCTTTTTTTTTTTTTTTTGAAAAACAACCAAGACACACAATTGGCCAATCAATCCAACATTCCCACGACTTCCAACATACAAAAGAAAAAAAAACACAACCTACAAGGGAAATCACAACCAACAAACATTTAAAAGACAACACTAAATCGACGAGAAACCCAAATTGAACATGGAAATCACAACAAACAGAAGAGAGAGAAAAACAAACCCAAACTTAATTGAATCAATCATCAAAGATCAAACTAGATACATCCCCATACTTTTGGAAAGGTGATAGCGGAAGCGACAAACGATTCAAGGCAGATCAAAACAAGCTCTAGATACCATGTTAACAATATAAAGTTTCAAATTTCAATAGAGAAAAACAAAGAGACGGCTAGGGTTTTCAATAATATTATGATAGCTTAACATTACAAAATATTATAAGAGAATATATAATAAACCTAATGGACTCTAACTTACTAATATAAAGGCTCAATAACTTAAGTCCAATACTTTATTATCTAACAGTATTAACTTTAAACTATCTGATTTAGCTCGTCAAAAAACCTTGTAAGATACTCCCTCCGTCCCGGATTAACTGAGCCATTTGCTCATTTCACACATACTAAGAAAAATGTATAAATGAAGGAAAGAGAAAAATGGTTTTAAGTGATTTTGTTAAGTATTGATGCATTCTCGAGTATCATAAATACAAGGTGAAATATATTGAATTGGAAGTGATGAAAATAATATTAATTAGAGTTATAAAGGGAAAAAATAATTAATATTGTATTGAAAAGTGAAATCGCAAGTTATTTTGGGACAATTTTTTTTCTTTTTCAAATGACTAAGTTATTATGGAACTGAGGGAGTAGTAAAAATAAAATACAAGCTTGTGAGAAAATGACGGTTATCAAACATGTATTATTTTAACCAACACAAACAATATTCACCTTGATCCCATTTCACATTCTTCACATGGGCCACATGAAAGCTCAATGATGGTATCAAATCAAAGCTGAACTTTAAAAACAAAGACATTTTATTTTCCCATTCTATAAATTTTTCACATGTCCTATGCATTTTAGATTTTATAATATGAACAACATAAACACCCTACAAAATCCTCCAAAACACGTTAAACCTTTCAGATTTTATAATCCAAACATGTTACGCGAGATGAGAATAGGATGAAAAAAGAAATTATCTAAACATGATTTGACCAATGCATTTGGACTTGAATATCTAAATGGGAAAATTACTTTTCACACCGTTTTTTTACTAAGCACGGCCCCAACGTTTTTGTCTTTAAATTTTGTCGACAGATGAAAGTTTGTTATATGAAAATTAAGATTTTTTTTTATTCTTTATTGATGCAATGTTTTGTTCTCTGGATCTGATCTTCGACTAATGAGATTTCTATTTTTTTCATTTTTCCTATAACTTCTAAGATTATAACATAAATAAATGATATAATTATTATTTTAGATCCGATCATATTTCAGACAAGGAGTAAATCACTAAATTTGTCTCTATCTTTGTACCAAATTCTCAAATTGGTTCATGACTCTATTAATAACTATGCATTTGTTTTGGAGAGTGTAGGTGTATCAGAGTCATGAGGTGTCAGATAGAAATGTCTATTTGTTGTAAAACAAATTACAAATATAATGTTATTCTTTGGTTGTCATTAGAAAACAATCATGTTTTTTTTCTCTAGTTTTGGAGTTTCAAGTTATATTTTGTGTTTTGATTTTGTTCATTTATATGTAGGTGTTGATTATTTCCATCAACTAGTATAAGAGCTTTTGGTTTGATCAAGGAATAAGAGTTCTTGGTATGCTATATGGTTGTAGTGTTGTTTGATATTTCACATCAGAAAATAATGGTGGTAGTGTTTAAGTGTTGTTTGGGAAAGGTTTTAGGCTGGTCTATTTAAGTAAATAAAAATAATATTTTTTTATTACTATTAGTATATTAAGTTGCGCACATTAAAATAAAAATTTGACAAACTTTTGGGTAATTCAAACTTTTTCTTGAGAGGGGTAATTCAAACTTATTAGTGGACATTAATTTTTCACATATTTAAATATATTATTATAAACTAAAATTGAAATATAATATCATATATAATCAAATTCTCTTAAATGTCATGTTAAATATTCAAAGAGAGTTTGAACTCATTGGTCTATTAGTTCGTCAATCTATTTAAATATTGATAATATTGCTATTTGAATACGTTCATATGAAATATATGCTTTTGAAGGCGAGAAAAACAAAAAAAATTACGAGTTTGAATTGTTTTAACTTTTTGAAAATATTTTCTTAGTTAAAAAACTAATAAGAGAGTATGAAAAGAAAGCAGCAGAGAGAGAAAATATCCACACATATATTTATCCTTGTTCATCTGTCGCTCCAGGATTATGTCCAATCCCCTCACACATGAGAAATATTTCCACTATAATCAATCTTGATTACAAAAGTACTTAGATATTGTCTCACCTTGAGGACTTTCTTCAATCCAACTTGATTAAGAGTTTACAAGAATTTGATGTTTGTTTACACTTGAGACTCAATAGACTCAATGAGCACTAAACTAATTTAAGTACAATGCAAAAGACTTAGTATCTAAAGAATATTTCTAAACACTTAAAAAAAATCTAAGATAGAAGTTCGTAAGAATTTTTCTAAGTATTTTTGCGCTAGAATTTGATCAGGGTTTTGGCACATTTGGTTGAAAATAGTTCTTCACAGTTTCTTCAAACGCTCAAGGTCCTTTTATTGGAGATTTAAATAGAGCTGTTGTTTGAAGAATTGTCAGTGCATCAAACTTTCTTGAGAAGTTTCTACATATTCAAAATCCTTTTTCCATTTATGGATTTTTCTATTGAAATGTACTTCGGAATTCCTCTGCTTCTTTTAGATTATCCATTTCAAACAATTTATCTTTCCCAAAGATAGTACTCCTGACCTATGAGCTGTGATATTTCTTCAGAAGAGACAAAACTTAGTTTAGGTCAGATGTTCATCAGAGTGTTGAACATTCACTTAATTCTTCAGATCATAGCTTCGTCTTCAAACTTTATGAATACTTGATCAAAGCTTTGATTTTTTGTTGACCATCTTCAGATCAAAGGTTTGTCATTATAACTTCTCTTGGGTATCAGAATTGCTCTTGTCTTGGGTATCATAATCACAAAGCGTTAACTTTTAGGACAGAGCGTTGACTTGAGAGTAAGATGTTAATTATATGATCATGCACACTTGAACAAACTTTAGAGTACCCAATTGTTCTTCTATATATTATTATCACTAAAACCTTAGAAATATTGTTCTAAAACTCATCTTGATTCAACACTTTTAAACAGGTTAATAGGTCATATCAGACTTTCGTAAGGTACTCATGCCTAAAAATTAAGCTTATGATATGCTACAAGTCAAACTTAGACCTTAAATTTTAAACAAACCAGACTTAGGTTTTGCAAAGCCTAACTCGACTCAACCTGTTTTCACTCCTAACCAAACATACTCAAATAAGTACACACAAATAGGAGGAAATGTAGTAACTAAGTTTGAATCCAATATATCTCATATAAAAGGGAAATCGAATTTCAGTATAAACGTTTTTTGTTTATTTTTTTCTTCTATATCATTTATATCATTTCATCAAGAAAAATGGACGAACAAACACATTAGTATTCGTCTATAAACAAGTGAGTAACTAACTACTCGCACAAATAATTACTCGTGCATCTAACTACTCATTACTTAATGATGTTGCTAAAAAGAGGTATTACATATGAAGCAAATAATAAGTTACATGAATCATACTATTATTTACGAAATAATTTTCATTACTAGACATCGTTTCTTTCTTTTTAATTTATGAAATTCTCCATTCATATATATTTAGTATAATCTCACTAGTCACTACTACACCCAACAGCTGTATATACCAAAAACGTTTTAAGCCAGCAAGGTCAAAGTCACATATAGAAGTGAACCATTCTTCGAGGATTGATGTGAATCATAGATAAGACTTCAATCGAGGTACATATATACTCACACATCCATCAATTTGTACATAAACCTTAGCAAGTAGCAACTCATAGTCATACACATTTATACAATCAACCTTGAGACTTTCTCATTTGTCTTTTTTGTCAAACATAAATTTGGTAACACAAATATTTTATTTTCATTCAATACATAAAAAAGTACACATCGTGGTATCAATAGCTACATGTTGGTATAGGCTAGTACTAATGATACAACAAATGTATACTTTATAATTAATGTCCAAAAAATTTAAGCATGAGTGGCATAGACGGCACGTCCAAGTAATAGTAGTAACCACTGCTATTTTGGCTATATAACCTAAAAAATGGAATCCATGTTTGGAATTTTATTCAAATCTTATTGGCCTTTGAGTCTTTTAATAAATGGTTAAATTTAGAAGGATCTTTTGGCTATCTAGCCTTTACTGAACAAACTTACCGTTAACTAGATTTGAGACAAGGACAAGGAAGGAACCATGTTGCAATGGTATCTTAACTAGTCTTTCCTTATTTCTTTGTCAGATTAATGTTACCACCAATAGAATGGTGTTGTTTCTAACTATATTGAGTCAATGTATATAGTAACAAAAAAGGTTCCAAGTAAAAAGATCTAGAGGGTCAGTACATAAATGCAAAAGTTACGAAGTGAATAGTGTTTATTTGTTTGAGATGTCAAAGGTTGTCCAAATTTTGAATATTGTAGTTGTCTTGATGTGTCTTTTGTTGGCTAAAAGACTATTGAATTTGAAGGTGGTACATAATTCTCTTACCTTGATTGATAAAATACTCAAATTTTAAGGTAAGATGCTATCGAGTCTCTTATAAAGTTGTGGTTCGCCAATTAAGTTTTAGCTACTTTGTTGGTGAAAGGATGAATATAATAAAGAATATAGAGGGCATCAATTAAATGGTTGTGTGTCTTACATTAAAAAAGGAGAAATGATAAATAAACACAAAAGAATAGACACAAATACGACATCATATTTTACTGTTCATTTATACTATCATTTTTTAATTATTTTTTTTCTTTCTCTTTCACGGTACCATCTCTCTTCTCTGATCTCCTAACAAACAACTTTTCCCTTTTCCTTTCACTATTCTCTGTTACTTTCTTCTCCTGTAACTCTCTTTCTCTCACCGGAAACCACCGTCTCATCGACGTCGCTCTCTCAATATCACCGGCGACCGCTATCTCTCCCTATTATTGTGCTCTTGCGCCATAGCTCTCACGGTCACGAGATCTGAACGCGTCGATCTCCAGATCTGAAACGGATTTTAAATCGACGACGATGGTGGCGAGGTGAGTGGTGATGGTGACCGATGAAGATGGCAGTGGTTTTGTGGACGGAGGGCCAGTTGGTGGGGGACGATGGTGGGAGGGAGTAGAAGAATGGTGGTCTGGTGCTGTTAGATGTTCACACGAGAGAGAAGAGAAAAATCAATTGACAAAGTTTCCCCTCATATTCAGTTGAAATTTCAAAAATGCCATTGTACTTTGACGTGAAATTACAGGATTGTCCTCAATGTCGTATTTGTGTCTATATTTTTGTGTTCAGTCATCATTTCTCTAAAAAGAAGTTGAAAAAAATCGATTTTTTGAAGGTAAACCATTGTGGTCAACTTCCAAGACCAAATGTTCTCATCCGAGGCCAGGGTAACCCTATTAAAAACTGTGATAAGGTTAGCAACCAACTCTTTCTTCCACACAAGTAAACCTCTTATCCATCTAAGATCCCACACCAAAACGCCCTCACCCATTGGCCTAAATCCTCTGTTGCGATTTTAAGAGGTATTTTTTCTTCAAAAATTTAATCCTCTTAGAAGAATAATCCCAAGAATGGATCTTGATTAAAATATTAATAACAAATCAAACACAAACTTAAACACCTGTAATATCCATGTGTTTACTGCATGAAATAACGTCGAGGAGAAAAAAAAGCAAGGATGAACCATAAGCGTCGGAGGAACGACATCGCCTCTATTTAATCCACGCGATCACAAATCATAACACAATGTTGATCATCATACGACAAGGATAACTACTAGGTTTTTTCCTCTATGAGGAGTGTGTGCCCCTCTTCTATTTATAGAGACTGAGAAACAAATTTCTAATGACTTTTATATAGGGATAGACCCAAAATAAACCCAATAATATCTATATTTAATTAAAATAAAATATTTAAATTAAATACAAAATATTAATTAAATCATATTTAATTAAATAAATAATACCCTCATTTATTTTTATTTTATTTTTTGGTCAAGTAGCCTAGTGGCTAGAGAAATTCAACATTAAGGTGAATAAATTGGATGTCTGAGGTTCGAACCCTGCCCCTGCATATATTATGCATTATCCTTCCCAAGTGAGTTAAGCTCATAGAGACTTACTCTCGTTTATTTAATCAATTCATATTTATTTATAAATCTTATTTAATCTAATCATCCATTCTAGTGTCAATACTTCATATATGTGACCTTGTAGGTTCTCGTAATATTGATAACAATATTAAATCTTATATTTAACATTATAAACAGTTAGCGGTATTTAGCAACACATCACCGCTTTCTAAGTGACGAGAATGTCAAGTGATGTGACAAAACCTTTTTGTGACAATGATCATGTCTATAATTATCCTTTCGCATTTGTGTCTATAATAAACACAAGACATAAACCATAAACCGTGTCATCCTTGTCCATTTTAATATTGAGCCCATAAACATTTGTCCTCTTACGAAGAAAGGACACATTCGATCTAAATCACTCATGTCATGTCCCTCATCATGATTTATAAAGTATCCATCAACCGACTTTATAGTCATCCTTTTATGGATAATATTTGAACGAGAACAAATTACTTGACTTCTATATCTAGGTACATAATGGTTTCAAGACGAATGATGCAATACACCACTATCTTTATAAAAATGTGTAATGACACTTTACATAACTTACTAACTAATATTATTCTCATGACAGGTCAACCCAGTAATAAATATTACTCCTAATATTTATACTTAAGTGAAAACTTGATAACTCTTTATCCTTGACTCATGAGATGTGGTCATCAATCTATCTATATAATAGTCTATATGCCTTACTACTATCTCATTTCATAGTAAAGCTTTTGACCACATATACTTTAAGAATAATGTCATTTACTATAATGGAGTTTCATGGTTATGTTTCGCTTAATGTTCCATTAAACATACTAATTATTCTATGAACTTTTTTACTTTGGAATAAACATAATAAAGAAATCTGAAAGAAAAAAAACCTATTAAGTTGTACCTTCAGAGGAATCTCCCCCACCATCCTGACCATCCCTTCTGAGAACCAATCCTAGGTAGAGTGATGTCTAACCTCGAAGAGGTCAATGTTATCCCACTAGGAATAAGTGGAATGAGATCCAACCGGGTAGCTACCCACATGAGATCGTAGAGTCTAGGGATCATATATAGTATTGAATACCTTTTAAATGGTTGTCCCGTCAAAGATGAGACTTCTATGACACTCACCGAGGAGAGTCAGGTTAATTAGACGAAGATCTTTGATGTCAAGATCCCCTTTACTCGTAGCCTTACAAACATATGACAACCTAGCTAACCCATAAGATCTTATTTGGTATGAGCACTGCTATTTGAACACAACTTTTGTTAACATCGTATGCGACAACTGAGGTTGTATAAGTCAATGTGGGTCTTGCACAAAAATTGAGGGAAGCTAAAAAATTATCAAGAAAACCAAATCTATTATGTGTTTTTTTTTTTGTCATTTCTCTTAAAAAAAATATGACCCCTTATTTTAAACTTCAGGAGTTAATTGGGTTCACGGTCATGTGAACATAAAAGAAAAAACACCTATGAGAGTATTGACATTAGTTAAGTATAAACCCAAATTCTATATGTTAGAACAACAACCAATAAACATAAGATTAATGTAAATGAAAATAAAAAACAATGGGTACGATCGATCTTTGTTAACACAGTTTGATCAATTGTGTTTATCTCTCTAACTATATTGCAACTATAGTTCTGTTTTATTACTACGATGAAACTCTATAGTTGCATTATATCAAATCCATTGGATTAGGAACAAACCAATGACTTATACAACCTAATCAAATTTAAAACTCAAATTCAAAAAATGAGTCATCTGATGTATATCTAACAATCTAAATTTGCTGACTATTCGTGATAAATAGAATTTCAATGTTATTTAAAGCAAAAAGTAAAATTTGAGATCTCATCACTAGTCACCACTAATCCAAATATACAATGGTTAAACTTCATAGTTAATTGAAAAAACCACTCAAATGGAGAAAAAGAAAAGAGGCCATACCCTGGACCCCGGTTACTTATAGCTAACCTAGGAGTTCATAGTTTTACTGACTATTGACTAGAAAGTCCTCAACTCTATTTATGAGCTAATACTTATAATTAACTCTTCCCTCTTTTACTTCTACTACCTGTGATGTGTTGAGAGAGAGAGAGAAAAAAGTGAGAGTTAATGGTTGGATCTTTACCGAGAAGAAAAAAATGAATATGTCATGTTAACTTGACCAGTGACAGAAATATGGCATAAAGTTGTGTAACCCTGGCAGTTCTAAATTTAGTAAGTAATGACCAAACTCACACCACTACGTCCAATAGGATTCCCTCTCTTTCTATTATAATAACTCTTTATTATTTCTATCACACTATACTGTCTCATGATATATACTCAAATATCCCTACTACCCTCTTCATCATCATTCATCACACCGTTTTTCTTCTCAAGCCATTCTCTCTCCCTCTCTTTTTTTGAGTAAGATAGTTTCTTTTTGAGACATTTTGAAATTAACTCTTTCAAGTTCTTCTAGCTAGCTTTAGGAATCTAAATAAAAAAAAAAGTGCATGATGAAGAGGAACAATATGAACACAAACTTGAAAGGCTATAATCACACTTATTACAACAATCCAATCATCACCAACAAAAGTCATTCTCAAAGTGATAATAATATTGGATCATCATCAGAAGATTACATGATGAATGGTTGTTATCCATGGCCACCAAGATCATACACATGTAGCTTTTGTAGAAAAGAATTCAAATCAGCTCAAGCACTTGGAGGTCACATGAATGTTCATAGAAGGGATAGAGCAAGGCTTAGACAATCATCACCACCACCAACTCATGAACCTCAACTTCAAGGTTCTTCTATGCTTAATCTTAACCTAAATAACCCTACTATCACTACTACTAACCCTAATTTATTCTCAAATTCATCTTCATCTTCTTCATCATTATCATCCTCTTCAGCAACATCTCTCAAGCCTATTACTTGCACATTACCCTTGTTTGTTTCACCTCCTTCTGAGTTTAATAGATATGTTGTTGTGGATGGTATTTTGTTGAACCCTACTTTGAGCACAAAGACCTCAGAGAAATCAAAGATGGATGGTTTTGAATGTGAAGATGATTGTAGCATGGTGAAGAAAAGTGACATTTTAAGGATGAATTTGGAGATAGGATTGCCCGGAGATTATGATAACTTGGATCTTGAGCTTCGTTTGGGTACTACTACTTACTCTAATTAGGTCACAGTTACAAGGTTTCACATCACTATGTTGTTAACTGCTACTTGTTTTAAGGATTAAATATGTTAAGTTTTTTAAGGATTAATATGTTAGAGGTAGAGGCATGGATTGTTATTTGATGCAGTTAATAGGGCCATATCTCAAGTGAGTTAGTTAGATTCTATATGTTTATGAAGGTTTTCACTTCCATATTCACTTAGTTTTTAGAGGTGAAAAACTTGTAACTTATCATTTCCTTTATAATGTGAAATTTATTGACTTGTTTGTTAGTTTAATATGTTGATTGATCAATAGTAGTGCTAAAATTTATATTTAGTGAAGGATGGTTTCACTATATTTAATTTATAATGCATATTCCTCAACTTCTCAACCATTTGTGTAGATGGTATATTACATGTGCTTCATCTATTATTATGGGTCAAGTATCTTTCATTACTAGAAAAAGCAAAATCAGCGAGGGAAATTAGTGACGGAAAAAATGAAATTCCTCACAAATTCCTTAGTTGCAAAATTTAGTGACGGAATTAGAGAGGGATTTCACGTTTTCCCTCACTAAATATCCCTCACTAATTTTTGTTTTTTTAGAAGTGTTTGTACTTTGTTTTATCCCTTCCCTTATTCAATAAAATAAGTCATTTGCTGTTAAAAACAAATTGCAACCTAAGAAATTAGTAAAATATAAAGTTCGTTACCAACAATGGTTATTGCAAGCAAATAAACATCAAAGTGATGTATGATAAAAAAAAATCAAAGTGATGTATGATTTTTTTTTTTGACAAGGAGTGATGTATGATATCATGAGAAAGGCCGTGATATTTATATTAAGGGTCTTGTTAACTTGTGCCCTTAGGGCACAAGATAAGAAACTAAATAAAGAAATTAAACCTTGAAAATTATGCATTCATAATCTTAAAAGTTTAAAAAATTATATTTTCAATACAATATTTATTGTTTATTTCTATTTTAAGATCCTTATCTTGTACCCTAAGGGCACATGTTAACATTTCCCTTATATTAATTGATGCACACCATTAAGAGTTTCGCATTAGATAATGAAAGTTTGTACATGTGTATTTAAGTAGCAGATAGTTCTCATCTTATAAATTGGTATGTAAGATTGAGTTAGATTCAATCCTCATATAGTCGGTTTTGTAGGCTTGGGTTAAGGTCAACCAAACTTTTTCTTATGGTATCCATGATGAGTTGGCCACTTGATATCAGGTTACCGGCCATTCTTGGAGGATATTCAATATGTTTGGTCTTGAACGCGATGAATGTGTGTAGTGTCATGTTAGATGAGATATGATCTAACCATGTATTTATATGTGTTGAATAGTCCTTAAGTAGGTTTTAAAGGGTTGGTTTAACCCCAGCTCAAATTTTAATTAAGACAATGAATTATTTCATATGCCAATGATATCTAATTACATGCAAGTTTGAGATTCCAATATCATAGAGAATGGACATGACATTGTAAAACCAAGTCCCACGCAGAAAAGATAAGACTCTTTATAAAAGTTTGTAAAGAGTGATACCTCCACCTTATAAGTTAGTTTTGTATGGACGGGTTAGACCCAATATAAAAATATAATATGGTATCAAAATATATCGATCAGATCATCTACCATTTTTTTTTTGAACGGCGGAACATCCACCATTTAAATATACATTCACCAAATCCAATAGTATTGTGCATGTATTCGGAATAACTCAAGTTCCATATATATGTAAAAACCTAACATGATATAATGCATTCTATGGTAACTAATATAACCAACTAACAAGTAACTACCTTAATCAATGCTAATAAATCTCTAAATGTATCTACACATGAGTCAAATGAAAGTAAACTTCAAACATTACATAAACATCTAAAACCTCTTTTTCATTTAGATTTGTATTTGCATATACCTCTATTTGAAACCTTGATAACAATATTATTAAATGGGTTTGAATTTCATTCTTAAAAGTTAGATCATAAAATAAGAGTGTCCACAAACATACATATATACTCCCTCCGTCCCATATTATAAGCAAAAAAAAAAAATCACACTTATTAAGAAAACTAAAACGAAGTAGTTTGTAACATAGTTTTTTGTGTTATCTTTGAAATAAGTTTCATAGGAAAAAACTATTTTTATTGGTAGTTGATTATAGAGAAAATGAAAAGGAGAGCAAATTGAATGCACTTTGCATTTAATTTTCCTTTGGAAAAGATAATTTTTTGAAAAATATAATTAAATATAATAAAAGTTGGTCTTTTTTGCTTATAATTTGGGACAAAGAAAATGAGTTGTTTTTGTTTATAATTTAGGACGGAGGGAGTACATTGCAAAGTTGCAAAACCTTAACTATGTGACACTTTAATATCACTTCAATAAATATTACATGCAAACTTGTATAAAAAAATTGCATGCAAACATGTTACTCATTGAATTAATCAAACATAAATTGTTAACAGCAATTAGCTATTTCCCTTTCTATTGTACAATACATCAATAATGGAAGTTTAATTTTGAGTACTTCTTTGAAAATAACTAACATAAACATGGAACTGAAATTCATCCTTACAACAACGAGTCACGCAATTTATATATAGTAAATTATTATTCATATAAAGCATTTAATCTGGCAAAGAGGCATTATTGTTACAAGTTCCAACACAAACCTCATTATGGTCACTGTACAAAAAAAATGTCCTATTGGGGCCACTAGATTTTAAAGTTAAGTTGATCAAATCGCAATGCAATGAGTTTGTATTACATAGTTTTGTCATGTGTTTGACTAGCCTCTTCACCATATTAGGCACTTAGAAAACGATGTGAGAAATTTAGAACAATCACAAAACTTGCCAATGATATCATATGTGTTTGCTTTTGCTGATTTAACCTCCCAGACGACACTTTGCACGGAGGTACAACACATACATGAATAATTACTGTTCAGATTTCAGATATATATGGGGTCACTTTATTTTATATTTATCTGGTTTGCAAGTAGATGCCACAATACTTTCATACAAGAATAAAATGAATAATAAATTTAAAATTAAACATTAAAAATGTTTTTTTAATGATCACAAGAGTTGTAAATTCAAACATTTTAAAATCAATTTTAAAGATAAAAAAATTACTCAAAACCCATATTATTTATATATCAGTACATATTTATATTTATTAAATCACTTTTAACTGTTGTAATTGAATCAAAGTAGTCCACAAACCATAGCTCAACCGATAAAAATGTTGAAATTGTTGGACGGAACGATGTAATTGGGGTTTGAACTCCAACCTATCTATTTGTGTGTGACAGAAAATGTTTTAATTGTTATTTGTCATTTCATCAATTTAATAAAACATGGAATCGAAACATATAATAAATAAGTGGTGCATTATTTTCAATCAAATTGGTTATGCAAAATTGATTTTCTTAAATTTATATTTAAAGTAGAGTGATTTATGTAAAGAGTATTTTATTTTCAATGCAAATTTAATGTAAATTTTTCAAATGAAAACTACTTTTTGTAATCAAATACCGACGTTTGGAGACAACCCTCCCTGTCTTTACTAATTCACGTGTGACAAAAATAAAATAAACTACAATATTTTTCACTATTAACCAAATACTTCTTTTTTGGAAAGAGTATTAACCAAACACTTATTAGTGCATAATTGCCATCATCATAATTGAACTACCCTTATTCTATCAAACTCACTACTAATTCAAATGTGCATAGTGTCTATCTTGTTGCAAGATGTCACCTTACTTGTATCAAGTCCATAGGAAAACACAACCAATTTTTTTTAAGAAAGATATTTATAATATTTTATTAATAATAAGATCTTCGATACAATTATATAGACTAAAATAAATAATAATAGGACTAACTAATAATGTGGCAATCCTTACAAAATTGTGAGCTACGTCACTTGCTTGTCATCTATTGAACACAATTAATTTTCTGAAAGGAAGAAATCGACTGATATATAATAAAGAAATAAAAAAAGGTAGAAAGAAACAAAAAGCTGCAAGTTATGATCATTATATCTACACCTTCATAACAATATCTCACAGGAGCCAAACAGAGATTTCATTCATTAAAAGCATTGCATGATTTTGGTACTCCAGTTTGATGGCATCCTGTACTCTTTGTATAGCAACACAAACATGGATATGGCCCCATTGACGAGGACATTTCATTTCACTATTTTGCTTTCTTTCTTTTCGATTTTCAAAGTTTAAAGAATGATTTTATGTATATAAATATGATCTAATAAACTAAATGAAAAATATTAGATTTTACTTGTTTTTAAAAAAATATTTAATTAGGCATGTCCAGCAGAAAATAATGTAATTTTATATGGTTATATACATTTAAAGCATAATTTGATTGAGGGTACGTAGGTTTCATCTTTCGCCAACGATGACTTTATTCTTTAAAAAAAAATATGCAATGACTTTATATGAGTAAATTATGAATTGTGAAGCTTTTCATGGCCTTAACTTTTTTTTTATTAAGTAGCATAGTGTGGCTAGAGCTCATACAATTTAATTGTGGAGAATTAAGGTGTCCGGAGTTCGAACCCCGATCCCCTGCATATAATATGCAATATCCCTATTAATTGAGATAAGCTCACGAGAACTTCATGACCTTGACTTTAATAAAAATGTTTCATTCTTTACGTGGATATAATACTATTTTAATAATTTTGTCAAAAAAAAAAAAACTATTTTAATAATAGACATAACCTTGACTTTAATGACTTTAATCAAAATGTTTCATTCTTTACGTGGATATAATATGAACCTCTACCTTTTAATACTCCATCTATCCGTCTTAAATTATACAATGGTTTGGTCCTTTCACACGTATTAAGAAATGTAATTAATTTTGCATGGAAAAGAGATATTATGAGTTGTTTTACAAAATTATTTTTTTAAATGATATGAGAAAGATAAATTAAAGAGTTGAAAGAAGAGAGAGTAATAAATAATTTAGGATCTTAAAAAAAAAATTAAGGATACAATTTTTTTTTACAAGAGTTAAGGATATAATATGAAAAATAACATTAATGTTTCATTGATATTGTAAAACGACATATAATTTTGAACATTTTTTTTCATATAATTTAGGACGGAGATAGTAGCAGACATAACCTTGACTTTAATGACTTTAATAAAAGATTGTTTAAAAGTAGACTCTCACTGCTTATTAAAGAAACAAGTAAACTCTCACCATTTTAATAAAATATTATATGTTCATTTTTTATATATTATTTTCTACTAAAAATTACAAAGGTTCACCTTTGAGTCCTTGTTGAGAACTCCATATGAAAGCATTTACGTAGAAAGGAGACATTTTTTTTTTGAAGGAAAAGGTGTTCTTAACCTTCAAGTTATAAAAAAAATAAAATTATTTCCTTCCTACTTAAATAATGACTAATCCATGTCTCTTACTTCACATGTCCAAAACATGTAAAAATATATCATCATATTTACTCAAAAGGAGCCATCATAGATGTACTTAGATATTATCTATGATCGACAAGATCCTTACATCGACAACAATGATGCTTGAATACATTCTCTTATAAAATCTCATGCTTACTAACTAGAGGAATCATTGTAGCTATTTTTTTATTTATTAAAAGGGTCTTGTTAACCAGTATTTTAAGGACATTGGTTAATGAATCCTTTACTAGAAACTTAGTCTTAAAAATACAAATTTTTACTTTTACCTTAGCAATAATTACACCATTTTAAATGCAAATTTACTTATATTAGAGCTTTAACCAAGGCCATCCGCTAGCATTTTCCTTGTCTAAATACTCAGCACATACATTATTGTAGGCATCTAATTGATTAACTATAACGTGATGAGGTGTGGTGTGAAGAGTGTTTTCTTGAGTACAAACCTTGAAAATGGTTCAGATCTCATAGTTCTCTGTAATGCTTTGAACTGATCAAGACATGTCATTCCATTTAAGGAATGTCATCATGCACATTTGACATCCAGATATTGTCGGGAACATATAAGTTATCAGATTTGTGGAAAAAAAACATCCATCTCAAGACCCCACTTTGAAACATACTTATGGAAATAAAATTGAAATCTAAAACCATGTTAATTCACATATATGAATTGATTGCTTACGTTCTATCATCTCCATGACTCTATCCCATGTCACTTCATTTTCTTGTTTATTTCATTATTTATTTGTCTTCTTCCCATCACTATAATTAATTTGTTTATTTATTCATTTAAAATTACATGATCAGAGTACTTTAATAACGGATGGTCCAACCGATCTAGAATAAACTCTAATATGGTTGAGTTACACTCAAACGCTAAAGTTGACATATAAGGTGAGAGATATTTTTCACTTATAAATATTACCTAAGATTATATGACATTCAATGTGAGGTTCTATGCTTATTGATTACATAGGACATGAGAAGAACCAATTTTGTGTCATATTGGTTAATAGTACACACGTAGCTCTTTCTCATATATGTATCATCCTTTGCATAAGACAAAACTTGAAAAATGTGTTACCTCATATGTATCATCCTTTGCATAAGACAAAACTTGAAAAATATGTTACATTACAAAACATAGTAACCATACAATTGATGAAAAGATGGAAGAATCAATTCTCTGCGCAGAAGCTTGTTGTTTATAATGTAGGCCAACAGATGCCTATTACACAAGGGCTTTGACAGCAGCCCACAAAGTTATAATCCAAAATATTTTAAGGTGTTGAGGGTGTTTTTCAAAGGCTTTTTCATCTTTCGGATTCTATAATGTGAAAGAGAAATGATATTCGTACAACTATTTTATGACAACTTTTGAACAAATTTCTCTTTCATACTCACATGATTTTGTTATCCTCTCTCTTGTTTTTTCTCTCTCCATTGTTTTTAACCAATAAAAAGAAAGAAAAACAAGGATGTCACTAAAGTTGTCAATAAATGGATGTACCAATATTATTGCTCAATGTGAAATGTTATAGGCGCAAGAATTATTTTAAACGTTTTTTCATCTTTTGGAAGTTGAATGTGTGATTTTAAATTTCATCTTTCGGATTCTATAATGTGAAATATTATATGTTCATCTTTTAAAAAGTTGAATGTATGATTTTTAAGAAAATAATTCTATATTAAATTCATTAACATTAACATGTATGTTAGCATTTGTCTAGGAATAAAATCCTAGAAGTAAATTATCCCCTGTGCATGTGTTTTTAGTACGTTTCATAACATCACTATCAGCGATGTCTTGTGAAAGTCATGTAGTTGATGTCAACTATTTTCGTGTCTATTTGTAATACATTGCAGGGAGTGTTTGGCTTTCCAAGATGAATGTTGAAAGCAGCAGCCTGCTGTGCAAGTGGTACATGCTCATCATGATTTTGTTTACTCAGCATCATAAAATGTTCAAGAAACATATCTTCAGTTTTTATTTTTTATTTTTATGTTGGTAATGTTAGATTTGTCCTTATACATCACTCATCCTCTAATGACAAATTATAAATTTGCGTTTCTTTTTAGAGACAAATTATCTATTACCTTTGCAACAAGAAACATATTTCTCACTTTATGGTTAAATAAAAATTAAGGATGTGGTTTTTTGGGAGTTGTAAAACGTAATCGTGTCTTTTCTCACTTCCCAATCCCAAAATTCTCCACTCCGAAAATATTCACTCCGTTTTAAAATGAGTATTGTTTTGGCCAAAAAAATTTGTTTCAAAATGAATGTCACTTTCATTTTCCAATATAATAATAACTTTTTCTTTTCAATTGTACCCTTTAATTAATACTATGTTACACTACTTCCAAAGTATTATTTTTTCTTTAATAAAAAACAAATAAATAGTTGATTAGGATAATTTGGTAAAATTGCTATGACATTTGACTACTTTATTCCATTCCTTAATTTATGTGCAATTGGTTAAAGCGACTCATTTTGAAACGGAGGGAATATTATTTTTGAGAAAATTGCGAAACAACATAATGGATAACGAAAATAAAATGAAATAAAATTACATATTCGTGCAAAAAGTGTAAAATCCTTCAACTTTCTTTGGTTGAATAGAAAATTAGAAATGAATTAATGTTTACTTACTCTAACTCTTACATGTACCCTTATAACATTTTAAACAAGGACACACTTAAGGTGTGGGAATAATGCACCCTTACAAAATCGGAAAATCTTGAGGATCATGAAGCACTTACAAAGAAAATAACATCTACCTCACCCCAAATGGACTAGTGGAGGGTTCTTCCACAATTTGTCATGTTCAACCTATATCATGCTCCAATAGACCAACCCTTCGGATTTTATTATACTCATGAATAAGACATCCTGAAAAGTATCCCATAATCGATTCATATGACTAATTAGTATTTGTCTGGATCAACACAGCAATATTGTGGACACAATTTAGACAATTTATAATGTGTTGTCTATTTTTATTTTATTTTTTATGAAGAAAAACAACTTTCATTATAAAGGAATAAAGAAAAGGTACAAAATCCTCTAAAAAAAACAAGGTACAAAATGTAGCAACAAAAAAAAAAAAACACTTTGGTAACAAAACTAAATCCCAGCAAAACCAAAAAAACAATACCCCACAAACATTACAAATTCCCCACACTTTAGAAACCAACCAAACAGCAACAGACAGCACAACAATACACAATAAAAAGCAATCATAATGGATCTAAATTCAAAAGCTAGACAACCGCAAGAGAATCAAATGGCAAGACCCTTTCCACCAATTATATCACACCTATATCAACCAATTTATTTCCAGTAAAAAAATCTATTTATTTCTCAAAACCAAAAGGCAGCTATGCACTCCAATGCTTATAATGTGTTCTTGGAAGGCTCGTTCTTAATTACAAATCACTGCTAAGAGGAGTGTCAACATTGAAATTGATTTAAGAGGAGTGTAATTTCTGTACTCAACTATTTGTGGGATGTCTACCTTATCGTTCTTACATAAGAAAGGATTTGTTTATCTGACTAGAGGATCATGAAGTATAGTGCTAAAATACATATTTCCGATCTGTATCTTAGGAATATCCAATACCATGAAGTCAACTAATTTAAATATTAGTTACAACAGATAACAAATACTGTATGCTGAGCTTAGTAAGGCACTTTTGGCATAACTTAACATAGTTTTCTTGTATCAATCGTCTTTCATGATCCAGATTTCTTAGGCTTTGTTCAGGAATTTGGAGGGAAAGGAAAGGGAGAACTTTGAGGATAAAGGAAGTAAAGGGAAAGGGTGAGTAATCCCCACAGCTTGCATGCCATTTTTTTTCGTTGGACTAAAACCATCCAATATGAGGGAATACAAAAAAATGCATTAGGGAAGGGCATTGGAGGATTTTGAATAAATTTTCCAATCCATTACTTCTCTTTATAATGCTTGCAAAAAATTTTAAAAATAAAATATTACTCATAAGTATTTTCATCCCACTCCCGCCCACTTCAGAAATACTCTCCCCATAAAAAGGGAAGGATTCCCCTATCTTTCCCTTCCCCTCCTTCACTCCAAAGCACTCCCCTCCTAACTTCCCAACAAAGCCTTAGCTACATTTTTTTTCACCAACTTTAGCGCTTAACAAGGGTTGGGTTTAGCCTAACCAGCCAGCCATCCCGGTAGAATTAGTGCAGGGTGGGTTGAGCCTAGACATTTTTATTCAAAGCTACCGGACCGAACCGACCTGACCTACTCAGATCAGAGTCATATTGGGTCTGACTTCTGTGTTTAGAAAATATACTCATCACACTCCGGAAGCTTATTTATATATAAGTGAATCTTGTAGAAACTATACTTATCTCATAAACAATAAACGTTTGGCTTGAGATCTAATAAAGAGATGAGGGTAAGAGAGGAAGGAGATGGGGACCAGTCTTGCAGGGTCGCAGAACAGGGAGATTCATAACCCTTGTAGTCACAGTTCAAGATCTTTGCACAATAACAATTTCCTAGCAATTTTCACACTCACACTCTTGGCCATTTCACAAGCAGTAACACCGTGTGAGTCATCAACAACGCTGTTTCTCTGGCACGGTGGACAGACAACTCAACAACAACAAGCGATAGTTATCGGTGTGCTGTGAGCAAGAGAGAGATACGAGGTGGGAGAGTGCATCTGTCAATTGTGTGCATACAAGAACGTGTGAGAGCAAGTGAGACCGGTCAAAGCACACACAAGAGGAAGAGAGAATCCCAGAGTACTGGGTTTTTGCGGCCAGAGTCGGTCAAGTCACATCACAAGCACACAATCTGTATGCAAATGTAATTGTTAATGTTGTGGAGTTCTAATTTCAGTAAAGTAGGGTTTATGTTTTTATTAATAATAATTATTGAGATTGGGTAGGCTTGGGTTTAGCAGGTTGAAAATCATTGAACCTGAAACCCGATCCAATGAGTACTGTTCCTGCATATTTGGATCCGGTTTTATATGGACACCAACCTAACCCGGTTATGTGGGTTGGGTCAAGCTAGGTTAAGCAAGTGAACCCAACCAACGAAAAACCTTAACTAGCGGTCTTGGTAATTCAGGATTGTAGGCATTGTCATAATAAAAAAAAATGGAGTCAATATTTATATACAATGCAAGTTCCTGACTTTGCATCAAAACTATAGTTTGAACCCAAATTTGTCAAATTCCCAAAAGATATTTCAGCAAGATATTTATTGACATTTAAAATCACAAAGCCCATAAACTAAACACACTCCTGCAAGCTTGTACCAAGTAGAGCTTCTTATACTCATTCAGCAAAAAAATGGAAGAATGGGGAATCAGTTATGCTAAATTGACCTTGACAAAAAAAACTATCCAGATTACAACTTGACTTTTTGTTGCTTACTACAACTAATCTGATGCAGCCATTCTAATCAGGTTATCTCCATGCTATTGAATGTTCCAATAACACAGATCAACAGACTATAGATCTGTGTCTAAGCAATAACTTTTCAACCTTCATTCAGATATCAAACAACAAAATAGTAATCTTTCTGTACATTTAGAATGAACGTGGTGGGATTGTATATAATATCTGAATCACTGAATCAATGAACTTGAATAAATAGCAAATACACAGGAAAGAGATGAACCTTTAAACATCAGCTGACTAGCCAGCATAAAGAATTACAGAAATTTAACCAAACACTAACCCAATCAAACGTTAATATTTTTCTTTGGTGTTTTATGGGGAAGAGTTTAGTGGCAAAGATTTGCATAGTCAGACAGTTATATAGCCAAAACGGAACACAGTAGAGAGAATAAAAGTAACCATCAATTTCACAGAAAATAGGAAAAGAAACAAGTTTAGGGGGATTCATAGTTTATTTTAGGCCAAATACCTCCCCGGGTCCTTTAAGTTTCATGTTTGTTTCAGATAGATCCTTTAAGTTTCTAAGGTTTCAGATAGGTCCTTTAAGTTTCGAGTTT
>Ga0315914_1001306_pt1 | contig 36733 bp, 25 predicted proteins | sample MpolenodulesMG_FD_203920 | JGI IMG/M metagenome (GOLD analysis project Ga0315914, IMG submission 203920) | Medicago polymorpha root nodule microbial communities from Los Angeles, California, United States - elongated nodules | ecosystem: Host-associated > Plants > Roots > Nodule | place: USA...
TATATGTATGTATGTATTTTACCATACTAATTCCTTTTCGCGCGAAAAATCATATATATCCATTTAACTTCACACCTTCAAGTGTGCGGACTACAAGTCCAAACTAATTATGCTTTATGAAGCGAGATTGATATCATTGGAATTGTCTCTTTTTCATTTGTAGGTATTTTCTTTATCTATAATCTTTAATAGACTTTAACCCATGATCCTCACATATAGCGCTATATTATATCCAAAAACACGTCGACATTGACTTTATTTCGGTTCCATCTCATTCCATTAAGATCTTTCATTCATGACATAATTTATCGATATTTCATAAATTTCAGGTACCTGACCAGTTCATATTGGAACTGAAAAATCAATTATGTAAGACGACTCTTTTAGAGTTTCTAGCTCCTTTTCTTGTTCGAAGATCTTTTATATTTGAAACCAAATTGTCTATCATGCTTCAGGCACGGTTGAGATTCATTTGCAATATTAGATTATCCTACATGGATATCTATTTCATTTGGAACATTAGCAGCTGATATTTAATTTGTTTAACTTTGCAAATGAGTTATATTTTGAGGATCAAGATGAGACAATGATATTCCTTTCAAATAATTTATTTGAACTTCAGGTTCACAATTTTTAGCTGATCATCATCTCCCCCTAATATTGGAAAAAGTAATCTATCAATTGATGATTAGCCTACCAGGCCATAAACAAATTAGCTCAATATAATATATGATAGATGAAAATTCACATCAAATATATTTTTCCAAAGTGCATTATATTGGAGCAATTGTGACATACATAACACATCCAAAAATTCACTTAGATGAGAAATATCAGATTGTTAACCTTAAACCAATGATAAATTAAGGGGAGAACTTACATATAGTAATGTGTTGGCTTGATGCATATCAATATCTCAATATACAAGATTATAGATTGATTCCCAAAATAGAGTTTATAAGGCATGATATCATAACCAAAATAGAATTTATAAGGTACGGTCTGATAAGTATCAATCATACAATTAATTTCAGATGTATAAAGAATGGGTCTTCAAGTCCACTTTTACGAGCATATGCTACAAGTTGTTCAATATCAATTACAAATGATATTTATCAAATGATTTCTGAAAAATTCAGAAAATAAACTCTTAGTCAAATTTGTTGACAAAGTAATCTCACAAACTTCTGGTTGTGAGTTGACAATAACCATACATGTAATCATTTAGTTGATGCATCAATTCAAGTCATATAATATTCAAGTGATTCACATGGTCGGTGTATTGATTTACAAATATCACCTTATATAAGAGACACTCATTCCTTTAAATTGTTAACTTCCCTTAGGAACTAGTAACACAAAAGTTACTAGAATCTTCTGGCTCTTCAATATATATCCATAATAAAAAAAAAATTCCAACTAGTTTATGCATCATAATAGATCCGGGATAACCCAACCGATCTTGCCAACAATAAATTGAATATATATGTATACTTCTGGTTTATAATAATGTGTGCTTCCATTGCACTAATATAAGTGTAGTATAAATAAGAGAAAAAATATTTTTTTTTCACTACACTTATTTTTTCCAGAGTATATCTCGTAATATAAAGATATATTTTTTCTTTCAATATGATATCAATTTAGATGGATATCTTAAATCTCAATAAAATTTTATGAGAATGCAATCTCATTGTGTAACTTTGTTCCTCCATGTAACAATAAGTTATAGCTCTTAAGGAGCCTTCATTGATATTGTAGTTCTTCGGGAACTATATCACAAATGATCAAGATGAATCATTATTTAGACCTAGATTCCATGTTGTAACTTCTTCATGCAGTAGGTGATCTCAGTCTTAAACAAGTGATTAAACGGTTCAGATTGTTTTGGCCAATTTTCAGATGGTTTGATCTCAGCCACCAATTAGAGATTGGACGGCTCAGATCTGTTACAGCAGGACGTTGTAATAGCACCAAATCATGTTCCAATATTCTCTCCCTCAAATATGATGAAATTTTATCTGAAAATTTATGGGTTGTCACCTTTTTTTTTTCCATACCACTCATATATCATTTCAAATGTCATTTTTTATTCATATTTCTCTTCCTTTTTATCAATTCATTTCTCTCATCCACTAAACAAATGACACATAAGGGTGCACAATGGAGGATTACCATATAGGATGGTCAATGTATCATTACTCTTTTATCTTGTGTTTGACCATACTAGTATAAGTATCAAACAAAAGCACAATGAATGTAAATAGTGAGTCAAATTCATCAATTTAAGGCGCCAAAGGCAGTGCTGCCACGTAGCACACCTTATTTTTTTCCTCAAAAATCAAAAGTTTGACATTTTGTAAGATCTAGAAAAAATAACAGCTCCTTATAATGGGTAAGATTAAAAGACGATATGGGGACCCATAATTCTTGGTGCTGACTTTCTTTCTTCCATCACACACAACAAAACACATAGTCACTCTTTTGTTGTTGTTGTTACTGTTTCACTTCCACTTCCACGCAGCAACGACTACAACATTTTCATACAAGACATCTATGTTAGTAATAATTTGGTCGTTATCTTTGAACAAAAAAAAAGCTATTTTCTCCTTCATTTCCATTCCTCTCTTCATTATAACTAACATAACATGCTTCTAAGTTCTAAGACCTTTTTCATTCTTCATTTTTCCCTCCCCACTTTGTTTATGTTGTTCAATCCCATTCAACCAAGGTACATGTTCTGTGTAAGTGATTTAGCTTCTCTTTTTTTAGCATAATTAAAGAGTTATATGTGCCTGCTATGATTTTTTAGTTCCTTGTTTTACTGTTTGTCTTTTATCCTGTATATACTCGAAGTAAAATGTGTGGTTAATTTGTTGCCAAAATTTGGATAGTTAAATGTCCTAAATGTAAGCAACTTCTTCCAGAGCCTCAAGGATATTTTGTGTGCAAGTGTGGTTGATGTGGCACTGATGTTGGCCTCTCATCTCATGATGGAATTAATTAATGGTTCCCTATCTAACATTTAGATTCTTACACCGTTATTGAGGGAAAGATTAGGTAAAGGCATTGTTGATAGCTCATTATATGGTGATCTTGGAACACAGTATCAATCACATATACCAAATGAAAATAATCATGTCATGAATGAGAGCAAAAGGAATCAAAACAAAGTGTTGGACAATACAAGTCATCGAAATTCACAAATGAAAACAAAGAGAGATCATGAGTTTCCTTTCCATCAATCTGGTTACCAATCTCACAATGAAAGTAGCAGGCCACCGAATGGAATGCGCGATGACAGCTCAAGCTTTCTTTGACATGACTCTCGTCAGGACACTGGCCAGGAGAAGATGAAACTGTTGAGAATGATTTATAAGTTGCAGGATCAACTCAACAAGACTCGCTATAGGCGTGAACACACAAAGACGAATTCTGGCAATCTACCGTCGGTATCTCATGTCAACTTTTACCAGTATTCACCTACAAAACCCATTTCATATTATGATGATTACGAGCTTTTTGTCTCTCGAAACTTCTCCTCGGAAGTAGAACTTGATTTTCTCACACAACAATTTCATCCCTTGAATGGTGGTGAATATGTTAACCCCAACGTCTCTCTTAACTCAATGTTCAAGGCGAATATTGTTGCTTCAAGATATTTTACTGCAATCGCAGCTCCAACAGATACAGATGAATCAATTGAATTTTTCTCCTATATGTCTGAAACCAGGAAATTGTCAGCAAAAAAGGAGGTAAAGTCTCCACAAAAAAGTACTAATCATAAACTGATGGGTTATTCTACATTAAGTCAAGTGACAAGACCGGATCTGTCCCGAAACAAGTCACCAATACATACATTTTTTAAAAGAAAGAAACAATTAATCAGCTAATTTTTTTGAATCATATGAAACAGTCGCATAATAAAAAGTAGCACAACCTTACAAACTAATCAAAAACATTATCGATGTGTGTCACAAATTATTTAACAATCTGTATTCTATATGACTAAAATAAACGGTGCATAAATTAAAGAGTACAATCCTCACTAAGAAAAACAACTCTTTACGATGATGTAAGAAGTGACGACATGAGATATTTGATAAACAAAGAACTTTGAGTATACTTTTTGCGGAACCATTTTTTGTATGTATGAAACGATTCAGATGAAATGATAATGAAATGATAAACACATAAGTGAGAAATGATTAAAATAATTGACTTTAGGAATGTTTTTCCTTTGGGCTTTATCTTGGGTCTAACTTTACTTAAGTGTGTGAGGTGAAGAGGGAATAATACTAGTAAATTGTGTGTGTGTGGGTGGGGGAATCACCACCGGTTCTTTGGATCTCAAAATAAAAAAATCGAGGATCAAATCAAACTAGCTAGGTTTAGATCGGTTTAGTTTGGTTTTAAACTAAATTAAACAAGATTATATACTTTTTTGTTTTGATTCGATTTAGATTTTCAATTCGTTGGTTTTGTCCGAATCACTTACACTTGTAAATGCAGAACTTGAGCAAGAGAGAGAATACAAGAGACACGTGGTGTGCGTGTTTATAGAAGAAATGTCGTCTCATCTATTAAAAAGAGAGGGAATCACCAACGGCATATAGTAAAACTAATTAGGGTGCAAAATGTTGTCTCGTTTATAAACTAAGATAAGAATTGTTTGAAATACATATCTAAATATAAAAGGTTACGGCCACTAATGTACATTTTTATTCTCAAATAAAACTAATTAGGGTGCAAAATATTGTCTCATTTATAAACTAAGATAAGAATTGTTTGAAATACAGATCTAAATATAAAAGGTTACAGCCCCTAATGTACATTTTCGTTCTCAAAATTAATCTAGTATATAGGTTTTGGGGGCTTGATTGGATGCTCTAACACATCAATTCTATATGATCCACATGTTCTATAAGTTTTGTACCATGTACAAGTCTTATGCACAATTAGATTTTAAGGTCCATCATATGTAATGATACGACCATAATACTAATGAAAATGGACTGGATTTGGTGCAAGGGGTGTTCCATTACATACGACGATACTTTAAAATCTAATGGTGTATGACACTAGTGTCTATATATCTTTGTAAAGGAAACTTGAGTTGTTCTCATGCAAGCTTTATGATGATGTGACACTTTAGAAAAGCTTCCTATCATCTCTCAAATCTCTTAATTTCATCTCTAATTAAACACACCCACTATATTTTATATTTTAGCAGTGCTTTATTATAAAAATAGGTGCACCATTAAAAAAACGAAAAAAAGAGAGAGAGTCACATTTAGTATAATGAAATGTAAGAGTTGATGGAAGGAGTTACCAAGCTAGCTCAATTCAGTTACATAATTATGAATTATAAGAATGAATGAATATATGTAATTGTAATAAATAGATGGGAAAGAATGGAAAAAGCAAAGGCTTATGACTTATGTTTAACTTACAATGTTGAAACATCCTAAATTCTTTTTAATAATTAATAAGGTCTAATGATACAAATCCTAAAGTAAAAAAACCGATGCATTAAATATATCAAGGAAGGTACGTCCAACTTTTATGAACCTTTTTTTTTCTTCTTTTTTTTCTTCTTCTGTTATGAAAATTAAAGATCTATAGAATAGATAGAGAAGTTCAGTTTGTATTTCTAATCCATACCTTTCATTTGTTCGTAACCTTTTAATTAGTACACCTTTTCAATTCACATATTTAGTTAATCAATTTAAAACCAAATATTGTTCCATTTATATATTGACCTTTTCTCTCATCTCTTCTCATGTTGTTGTGGTAACACTTTGTATCAACTAAGAGCTCAACAAGCACAAACACATAAACGAAGTCCTTAGTATTGTACGATAGGTTTATGTCTCAGAGGTAAGACAACTTTCTTCAAACTCACAATAAGGTAGTTTGGCTCAGAGAATATAGCCTACTGTCTTTTATTATTACTCAAAACTTTGTCGACGATTAAATCAAGCCTATCAAGTAATGTTTGTGGCGTTAGGTGTAAGATTAACTCTTATTATATATTTTTTTTGCTGCATATCATCTTAGTATTGTTGTGACTTTGAATTTTTTACATTTATCTATTATAATGGCATATCTACATGGATATATTGATGTATGATTTGTACTTTTGTTTACACGTAGGGAGCAATATAGAAGATCAAGCTATGTAAAGGAAGGTGTTTCCCTTCAAAATGATATTGATGTGGCTTTGTAATAATACCAGTTTTACAATTTATTTATTTATTGATGCATAACTTAATTATTCATAAGAACCTACATTTGAGCGGTCCATTTATGAGAGTTTGGATGTTGAATGGTCTCATATTTAATTTATTATAGTGATATGAAATGACCATTATGTAATTGTGCATTTTATTAATGTGGAAGCGATTCCATCCTCTCTTGAAAATTATAATAGTGCTTAGTTAATTGAAAACAATGTTATGTGTTGATGATGTGCTAGTTAGGTGCTAATTCTGCAGCTTTTTAAACAAAAATATTACGTCATCTAGAAGTTGAAATTCAAAGCATGTAAGTGGAACAAATGACAAGTAAGTAAATAAATGGTATAAGCTCTTTTTACTGAACATTAATTGAAAAAATAATAATAAAATTAAGTGAAATTTTTCTTCTTGATAGTAGGAATAAAAATGGTATTCCAATAAATAAATAAAATAATGATCAAAATTGTAATGTCGATTGTGATTTTATATTTGGAGATCATTGGTGCAATTAAACATATTCTTATTATATTCTTTGAATATCCTTATGGCCTTTTAAACTTCTCACCCGTTGTTTATATTATATGTTTACCTTATTTGTTATCTCGAATATGTCTTTTGAATTTTGAAAGCTTCAACTTTTCTTCAGCTAGAATCATGATGATGTGACACTCTTTAGACAAAATTTTCACTCTCTTATATTATCTAATTTTAAATTAAAATTGTTATTATGTGGAACTCTTTGAAAAACTTTTCAATCACTTTTTTTTTATACAATGATCTCTAATATTAATTCTATTAATGTTTATATAAGATTGAATCGTATTAAAAAGCAATCTTATCTTGAAAGTGCTATGAAGCAAAATATATATAATAAAAGGAAAAAAAATAATATTAGGGAACATAAACGTCATCCGAAAAAAGAAAATAAACAAAACAAAAAGGATTACGCAAAGTGATACGAAGATAAACCAAGCTATTGACTAAAAAATCCGAAAAAAATAAAAGTTTGAGTAGAGTTCCACAAACAGAAGGTTTGATATGAAACTTCAGAAGAAGCTAATTTTTTTTTTTTTTGAGAAATTCAAAAGAAGCTAATTTATCAATACAAGAATTGTTTTTGTAATTAATATGAGATACATTAGATAAGATGTAAGAAAGTAAAAGTAAGCAATTACATTGCATAATTTTCAAGAACATGATCAAAAGATAAAAAAGACAAAACCATCAAAGATTAATCACTTGCTAAACAAGTTTATTTCAACCTTTTGATTAAGCGATATTGACAACAAGCATGACTGCACCATTGTGATCCTAAAAAAGAAATGCTCTTACATGACTACACTATTAGGGTAAACTATGATATATGTCTTTAAACTTATAAAATATTACAAGATCCATCAAAAACTATATTCATTATCCTTAAGATATTCACATAAACTTACTATATAAATCAATACAAATTCTCATATTTTTAAACAAAGCTCATATTTTAATATAAATTGATATTAAACCTAATCATATCACTATATTTCAAAATATTACGGATCATTGAATTTTATATGAAGGTACTTATTATAATTTTTATTTTTATCATTTGTAAAAAAATTACAAGCACTCTTTTAATCAAACCCGTGCAACGCACGAGTTAGATACCTAGTATGATATAAGATATAGTCCTTGTGTGCATCATATATTAATATTTTTTCGTTAGATAGATGAAACGACAGTATTAATTGCAAACTCAGATATATAAATGAAGAAGTTGGAGTTTAAACTCTAATTACATCGTCTGATCTAACAATTTTAACACTTTTACTAGTTGAACAATAACATGTGGACACTAGATTATTCTCGGACGTTGCCACATTATTTTCATCATTAATCAATTTTATTATTTAAGCCTCAAAATTGTAATAGATTCTTTTGATCAAAAGAGAAAGATTGTACCCCGATTGAAATTTTGTTGTTGTTCCAAACTCCTTGTGAAATCTGAAACGTTTGAAGAGGCAAGCTAATTATTAGCTCATGTCTTAACCATAGTCCACTAGTCCATATATCATTTGTTTGTTTGTATTCTTCTGTCGCTGCCATTTGAAAGGGATGGGAAGAATATTTTTCTGTTCCATAAAAGAAACATAGGAAGGAATTGATCGAACGAAAAAATGATTACTTGGCAGATTCCAATTATTGTGTTTTAAGTGAGGACGTCATTATCTATTGGAAAAAAAAAGGTGAGGACGGCACTTTAAATAATTGACTTATCCTTTTCAAAATAAACAATACTACTAATTAAACTTTTTTTAGAGGAAACAATAATTAACTTATCAATTATTCTTGTAGTCGTAGATGATGATTAAGGTAATCATGGAAAACTTGGCAGCGAAGCATTTGACCGACGCAAAGGACGGATTTTCAATTCATTATTTTTCCGAAGTTAACAAAAAAACTTTTTCCACCTTTAAAAAAAACAAATTTTTCTTTTATTTATACAGTAAAAGAAAAACAAAAATTGTATTTTTTAAATATGAGAATTATTATTTTTGACAAATTAAATATGAAAAATATAAAAACTAATATTACAAATATCATATTTTAATTGATTTTATACTTGTCCAAAAAATTATTTTATACATTTCATTTTTTTTTGTTGACAAATTTATACATTTAAATTATTATGAGGCACTGTCTGTAATATTCAATCAAATTTTCCATTTAATAAATTAAACTCTTAAATTTATACTACTAATTTTTAATGCTTGGGAATCTTTTCTTTTAAAAAAAATGTTTGGGAATCTTTTGTCTGCAATCATATGGTTTGACTGCGGCTGTCCTCGTGAGCTTAACTCAGTTGGGTGGGACAATGTATAAAATATGCAAGGTTCGGGGTTTAACCCCGACCACTACTGAAAAAAACATATGGTTTGACCGCGGCTGATTGCTAATTGGATTGGAGCACTTTAAAAAAAAAAAAGCGGTGAGATTAATTGTTGAGTATTACTTTTCCCACTCTATCCATTTCTCGCGCGTCCAATTTTTTTCTTTCAAAAATGCCCTTGAGATCGTCCGGATTTTAAAATCTGAACGGGTGTTTTCCTTTGTTATAGGGTGATAAAAAAAGAGTTTTTTCACCGATTCGGATTTTGTAATTCGAAAAAATCCGAAAATCTCAAAAAATAGGGCGCGCTATTTGATTTTTTCGGATTATAGAATCCGAACATCCCCAAACACCATTTTTTCATGGTGCTGATGCAGTTCGGATTACGTAATTCGGACAACACCAACACCAATTATGAACATGTTTGTAACATAGATAGTCATTTTAAGGATAATATTAATCTTCCTAGCTTTCATCCTTGTGTTTTTATGATAAAGACTCCCTTAAAAGGGACTTCTTACGGGACTCCGCCCTCAAAATCTAAAATTCTATCATTTAGACATTTTTTTTCAAAGTGCTAATGCAGTTCGGATTACGCAATCCGGACAGCGTCAACACAATTCTGAACATGTTTGTAACATTGATAGTCATTTTAAGGACACTATTAATCTTCCCAACTCTCATCCTTGTGTTTTTATGATTTTATTTGACATGAATAAACCCCTTTTTTGGTTGTTTTTAAAAGCACAATTCAAAATTGCTGAAATGGGAGAGATTATGATTGCTGATTATACATAAGCATAGTCCGGATTATGAAATCCGAAATGCAAAGGGGCATTTTTAGAAATTTTACAGGACGCGCGAGAAGACAACAAGGAGGGAAAAGTAACACTCTTAATTTTTTTTAACAATGGTAGAGACTAGAGAGATTAGTTTTTTTTTTTTTACTAAAATGGTCTTTTCTAATGGAATTTTGCCAAAACGTCCAAGATTTCTTCGTTTAAGAAAATTTTCAGCTCACCGAGGTCGTAGCTATGCTTATTAGCTTTCTAAACAAACATAATTATGGCCTCAGGGCATTGTAAATTTTTTTAAACGAAGAAATCATGGAATTTTTTGGCAAAATTCCATTAGAAAGGATCGCGATCATGAGAGATTAGGTTAGTTTTTATATAAAGATGTTTTAAATTTGTAAAATAAAAAAGACATGCTATTCTTTTCTTAGAGGAGACTAGACATGGTATCCTTAATTTTGTTAAAATAATTATTCTTAAATATGTTGAAAATAAACCGTTGACCACACACCAATATTTATTTTTCCTTTAAAAAAATATTATTTTTATTTTTACAAAAAATATTCCAAATATTCATTTTCCATTTTATTTGATGATTTAAAATAGAAAAAAACTAAATACTTTGACCATATTGTACACTATTATCCTCATAATACCCTTCAACAAAACAAAATTTTCAATACATAAAAAGAAACGATAATTTTTTATTTTTACTTTGACAAGTGACGGAAATGATAGTTTGAAAAAACGCAATTTATTTACTACATTGCACAGATTAAATAATTTTAACCACTATTCTTAAATCTTAATAGATATTTTTGTTTTTAACTGAGATCAAGATACCAAATACAAGTATACAACAGCTTGTATAATTTTTTTAATATATAAAATGTTAAAATATGATACCGGATATCTAAGATAATTGAATCAAATTACAGAGGTAATTTTAATTTTTGCTTTACACAATGACAAGATACATTTCACAACGTAATACGCGAATTCAAAATCTATTCATTTATAAAAGTCTTGAAGTGTATTCTTGGAGAGCATAATCTTGAATCTACAACAAACACAACTTGAAAACAATAAAATGAAATGGAATGAGATTATATCTCAATGAATTCTCTCACTACTACCATAGAGTTAACAACTAAGTATCTATCACGATTATATAATATTAGTTAGCACTTAACACCATAATCAATACTATTATTATTTTCCACTAATCCTCGTGACACTGAACCGTGGAGTAATAGATATGATTAAACAGAATATACAATTCATTATAAATAACTTTTTAATAAATAAAAAAGATGAATATTTATCAAGATGGTTTTGCTTTGAGATTTATTTATTTAGTTATTAATAATAAATTAGCCTTAAATTCTCACTTACATTTTTTTTGATAACCATAAAAATTCACTTTTAAGATGAATAAGTGAAATTTGTCTTTTATTATACGAATTTCCAACAAGAAAATCGGGTGTTTAAAAGAAAAAAAAGTTATATAATTCTTTATATTTATACAACATTTGAGTAGAGTAAGTGGCCTAACAGTATATATGTATTTTTCACAGCACTGAAGAGGCTTCTCTTTCTCTTTCTCTCTCTCTGAGTTGAATTTGACTTTGCAGAAAAGTGGAAACCCTAACCTAAGAATTACTTCAAATCTTTCTTCGTGAAATTGTTGAAACGGAAATGCTTCTGATTTCTTAGTCTGTTACTATCAGAGATTGAAAATAATGGGTAGACGCCATGGATGGGAACTCCCTTTTCACACTTTTCAGGTACCTTCTATACTACATTCTTCTTCTTCTTCTTCTTCTTTCAAATTCCGTTATTCTTTTTTCCACCTTTTGACTTTCTCTTTTACTTTTCCTCTTCCACTTTCCCATTTTACCCATTATTTTCATCTATTTCACAATCTTAATTTTGCTTTATGTTTTACTTTCTGGATGAACGTTCTTTTCAACTCAATTAACCAGTTACTTACTTTTCATTCCAGTTTATGATGAATTTAGTGTATTCTCATTTTTTAAAATGACAAGTTTAAGGGTCAACTTGTTGGTCGAATTTGGATAGCATTGAAATACAACACTTTAATTAGTATCATGATGTCGTGATCTGTGAACAGGTTGTGGCTATTACGGTTTTTTTCTTGCTATGCATTGCATATTACGCCTTCTTTGCTCCTTTTCTCGGAAAGGACATCTTTGAATACGTTGCTTTTGGTGTTTACTCTCTACTTGTAAGTAACCATCTGATTCGTCTTCTCTACGTTACGTTCGTTCTCTGTTTCATTAAATAAGGAGTGCAGTAAGTACTCTTTCATTTACTTGTTCCTCAATTTTGAACTGCAGGCACTTTCTGTATTCTTTCTATATGTTCGATGCACTGCCATTGACCCCTCTGATCTAGGAGTAATGATTGATTGTGACAAAACATCCAAGAATAGATCAAAACTTGATGAAGAGTTGGCAGGTTGGAATTTTATATCATTGACATACTCTAAGCCTCTAGGTTTACTCTTCAGTTCAGAATCACATAAAACGAACTTTACTTGAATATTGTTGACTAGGCTGTAAGTAACTGGCTGCATAACAACACCCAAAGCAATTGCAACAGATTTAGCTATGCCTTTATTCTTGTTATATGGTTACCATGTTTGTTGACTCTTATATAGCATATAGGAATAATTGTCTTGACCAGTTTGACAATGATACTTTTTTGTATATTATTACTATGTAATGGCAACGATTGATCATCTCTGATGACCATAATAGCAATTTTTTGTGCCGTTTGATAATTTATTGTGCTATTTGAATTTGCATCTCCTATTGCAGAACCGAGCAAGATAGGTCTAAAGGATGATGGAATATCTGATCAGCATGATTCAAATGGGTGCTCCATACTTGGATGTTGCCTGTGTAGTTTCCTTGCTAGAGAAGATTGCCGCAGCGATGAAGATTTTATTCTTCAGCAACAATCTGGAGAGGAGGATGCTTTGTTCTGTACTTTATGCAATGCTGAGGTTGGCTCTTTTACTGTAAAAGTCTTATTTTGTTCTCCATATAAAAGTCAATACCAGGAAATGATAGAAGTATAAAAAAAAATAGAGGTAGTTAGTTTCGTAGAATGCAACAAAGTCTGCTTATGTTTAGGTGATTAAAATGATCTGCTTCCCGAAACTTCCATTTATAAAAATCAGAAAAAGTTATGTTATAGACATCCCTTTCTTGATGATTCATGATAGGTCAACTGTTCAAGCATAAATAACCAACCCCTTTAATAAACAATAAGTACGATATTTCTTTTAGATTGTTCTTTGTATGTCACGCTGCCGCTTTTATATTGCTTTCATTTACCTACCTCACCAGAACATGGAAATTCCATGATGTATTATTTAGTTAGCATTACATCTTGTGAGATGTATTTTGCAGGTTCGGAAGTTCAGTAAGCATTGTAGAAGTTGTGACAAATGTGTTGATGGATTTGATCACCATTGCCGGGTAAGTTTTGTTTGAACCCCACCCCAAGTCAGTTACCGGGTATTTGATTTACTCAATATTACACTGCATTAGTCACATGTCTACCAGACTGTTGTCATACTAATAAAAAAAGGTCATGCCAACCTTCTAAAAGCTCACTGTACTTGCTATCATTTATTGGGTTGAGGTTTTCCCCTATCTTCAAAGTTATTGTTTGTCTAATTGTCTGATAAGTGACCTTGGCTGATTAATTAAAGTAACCTTGGTTGGTTAATTAAAGTTTTTTTTTTTAACCAAAAGCTAATTAGAGGTTTAGTCAACAGAAATAAGGCACGTTGCCTGTAAATAAGATTTGAGATATAGAGCGGCTATCTTTTCAATTTTATAGATTTAGGGCCATTTTGGTTTTAAGAGAGTCTTGAGACTCTTAAATATCTATGGGAATTCAATTGTAATCCAGGAATTTTCCCTATTTTCTATAATAATACCGGTTGGTTTCTATCATTATCTTCTACGCTTGCCAATTGCAATGTAGACTGCTGGTTGTCAATGAAAATTAATCACCCCGAAGTAGACTGTATTGGGTTAGATGTTTGGGACTTGAGATGCTTTGTGCATTTGTACATCTGTCTTAACTTGTTTATTTGCCTTCCTTAGCTTTTATATTCTTCAAAAAATCATCATCATATACTTCATTATTTTGTTCAGTGGTTGAACAACTGCGTCGGAAAGAAGAATTACATCTCATTTGTGTGCCTAATGGCTGTGAGCCTGGTTTGGGTAAGTTGCATAAAGATGCCTATCAGCTTGTCCTAAATCTAGCTCTCCCCCTCCTTTCTATTCTTCAGTTTTGTATTGAAAGAACCTTCGATACTATGGTTTTGTAATTTTCTTAGTTTACGTTCATGCATGTCACAGCTTTTAGTTGAATGCGGAGTCGGGATTGCTGTGCTTGTTAGATGCTTTGTTGACAAGAAGGATACAGAAAATCTGATAGCTGTAAAGCTTGGAGCTGGATTCTCTCGAGCTCCATTTGCTACAATAGTGGTACATTTTCTCTCTTTCTTTCAGAATTTTATTCTTCATCTCAAATAAGATATACTGATACAAACTTTACCTAACTAAAGTTAATTTTTACATATGATGTGAATTATGTTAGCAGTAACTTCTCATTTATAACTTAATACTGGATTCTTTACATTGATGGGAGGTCTTAACTGGCTTGAAATGTAAAATTATGCACTTCTATTACATATTATAATGTTTTTTTATTAGTGGTCTTGTCTTTTATATTTATTAATTGTGTTTGTCTAAAGTTATTCAAAATAATTTTCAATTACTCATTATGTGATCTTTGAACATCATTAAATAGTCGAGCTGTTAAATGTTACTGAATGCGAAACTTTTTCAGAATTATTTCCCAATTTTCCCTTCAACAAAATTTGAATTGTTAAAAGATTGAAGATATACGTTTCTATGTTTTATGCAATTTTCGATCCTTCAACAGGCCATATGCACAGCAGTTTCTTTCCTTGCGATTATACCTCTGGGAGAATTATTCTTTTTTCATATGATCCTGATCCGAAAGGTATAATCATGATCCTTTCTTCTTAATTACATATTTATATTACATGAACATACTCTAAGCTGTCTTTTCTCTTACAGGGTATTACAACGTACGAGTATGTCGTTGCAATGAGAACTTTGACTGAACCACCTGGTCCTTCAGTTGATGCGGGTGAGCAGCAGAGTCTACCTTCATCTCCTACTGGTTCATCTGTCACTGCAATAAGCGGAAGAAGCTCTGTCGGAATGAGTTTACAAATCAAAGGTGCCTGGTGTACACCTCCAAGAATCTTTATGGATCAACAGGTACTGCCATCTTTGTACAATTGCCTGAATTATATGATTAGGAACTTTTTTTAAAGATGAATAACCTATCTTGAAGCATTACAAATAGATAATTACAGTGAGAGATTAGAAAGGAGAATTGAGTTGAACAAAACAATGCACAAAACATAAGAACGTCACAAAACTTTCTAACAGTATGTGCTTCATTATTGGTTATGTATAAGGCTAAAAATATTATTTATGATTTTCAATGGTTAATGGAAATAAAATACAAGTATAGTTAAAAATGCATGATAGTTTAGAGTAGACATGAAATTAGTGCATTGATTAAATGTTCGCCCAATAACAACTGTCACACAGTTTTGTTGGATGCTGATCAAGTGTCTGGCCTTGAATAAGCAGGATGAAATTATACATCATTTGGAGCCTGGCCGCTTACCATCTACTGTGGATCCAGATGCAATACAACCACCTGACAAGGGGAAAAAATTGAACCAGCGCCCTGTGCGAATAAGCGCATGGAAACTTGCAAAATTAGATTCCAATGAAGCAGCTAAGGCATTAGCTAAAGCTCGTGCATCGTCGTCTGTGCTTCGTCCAATTAGTTCTCGATCTCATGCATATGATGTCGATCATTTATCAAGTAGCAATGTGAGTGGAAGAAGCAGCCCTATTAGCAACCGAGGATTTCATAACAAATATGATCAAGCAGGGACATCAAGGTTATCTCCTTCCAAGAGTTCATACCCTCCCAGTCAAGCAAGCAGGGAAGATTTAGATGCGTGCCACCACAGTATGAGTAACCTTAGCAGTCCACAAGTGTCCAATATATCTCCTTCGCCAATGCAAAGGCCAGGTTTGAACAGAGACCATTTCAACCCCATGTATCAGCAACCATCTATAAATCAGTCTCCTTCATCAGTTAGAGGAAGTGAAGGGAGTGTAAATCCAATTCATGAAAATGGTGCACGTGTGCCAATGAGGAATAACAGCTTAGCTGTTTTAGAGGATAGAAGGTCGTCAGTGTTTTGGGATCAAGCAGCTGGTCGCTTTGTCCCGAACCCATCTAGAGCTCAAGGCAGTTCTCAGATTCCTGGAACAGAGTTAACATACAGCGGCCGTTCTATATTTTTTGGCAGTCCTGCTGTGAGTGAACAGTCAAATGCAGGAACAAGAAATAGCAGCTCAGTAGCTGGTGTTTCTGACAGAGACAATACTATAAGGGATTTTCAGCAAGGTAGATCACATAGAGGTGCCCAGCTTCCTGTGTTTGTTCCCAGTTATTCCCAGCAAAACAAGTTCTCTTAGGGTATGTTTGGATTGATGGTATCTTGGAATGGAATGTGATAACATCTAAATAGTAGAATGTTAGCCCATTCCATTCTACTCCTTTTCACCATTAATTGCAATTTTTTCTTCTCTAGGAACATGTTATCTAGCGCTTTTTAACGTATGTCTTCTTGCCGTCGCGTGGTTTAGTATGTTCGTCATTCCATCTGTACAGTCTAATGGATCACAACCTTTCTCTGTACTAATTCATTTACCACTATCATTGGATTCGAGTAATTGAAGTTTGAATTTGATCAAAGGATGTTTTGATTCTCATTTGGAATCCCGGAACTACATAATTGTGAAATTGGATTTTCTCCAGCTGTAGGTGTATTAAGAAATTAGGATGGGGTAAAATGATACACTTAAACTCGATGGTTTACTAAAGAAAATTCATAGTTATATTTCTTAAAAAAAAAATCAGTTATTTGTTTTGTTGTCAAATAAAAACTTATGGTTTATTGTTCGTTTATAGGCGTAACTGTTTGGTTTCGTTTATTATATTTATATTTATTATTTACTGTAACAATGTGTCAAGTACGGATTTATGTTGATTTTTTAGTGTATGTTTGGCTGTGCAGTGGTGGAAATTGATTTTGAATAAATTTATTTTGTAAAATTAGTTTTGGTCAAAAATGAGTTAATATAAGGTGATTTATGTTTAGAGGTACTCAAGTAAAAGTGATATTATTTTTTTGTTGACAAAGATAAGAGTGAAGACCCATTTTTTAGTCCTCGACAAAACCATTGAAACTCACTTTGGAACCTGGCTATAAATAAAATGCAACTTTTAGTCTCATAAAAATAAATAAGGACAGTCCTTAACTGAACTTCCAATGAAAAAATTTGTTCTTCTTCTGACATGTGATATTTTTATCCATTAGATCAATCTACTGTGTTCTGATATTGCCTACATGTTATGTGATTGAATTATGAGACAATTTGATATCTGACAATAATTAAAAGAGACAAGTTAATTCCTATGTATGATCTAAATCCCTTAATTATATCTTCTTCCTCAAACACATGAACCTCTCCATTGGTTAAAAACTTAAAATGACTTGAAAAACAAAACAAATGAATATAAACATGTAAGCTAACTTTCATTTGTTTTGGGGAAGAAGGGTATTCAAGCCATTTGCATGAGTTATTTGTGTCCTAAGGTCATCTTTGTCATTTGTCATTATATATCATTAATTAACAAACTAGAGGCCGAAATTAGTTATTCAAATGTGTGTAATAATAAGCGTCACTTGTTCCTCTCCATTCATTTGCAGTGGTTATTTAAAGTTAGAATAGAATGCAACAAAGGAAAAACACAATTTGATTCTCACGTTTGCATGTGTTGCATGACATGAATGGAGCAACAACAACATAGAAAAACAATTTGGTTTAGTAAACTTGAATGATCACGAAGGAATTAATGCACGAGGATGCCATCAAACAATTTGTGTCCTCCATGTTTTTTTAATCCCACTCTAGACAAACTATCATCATAAACATAATAACAATTATCCTAATCATCATCATCGTCGTTACCTAATTATCAATTGACAATAATCAAATATGGGAGGAGGAGGAGGCGGTGACACCAGACAGCTAGACGTGACTCCTACATGGGCTGTCGCCGCGGTTTGTGCGATTATCGTTATCATTTCCATACTCTTAGAGAAACTCATACATAAATTCGCAACGGTACCTACATTTATAAATATCATGTTAATCACGCTATTTTACATTCTACTTTTTTTGATTATATATTATTGATTTTTGTTGTGGATCATGTTAATTATGTTATTTAACATTCTTCTTTTTTGGAAAAGGTTAAAATCACTTCTCTTAAGTGGTTGAAAGCTAAGAATGTTTGCTTTCCATTTGGTTACCATATGTGGTGACAGCAATCCCTTGTTTGTTTGGGGATTGGCTGACCGTTGTTTTCATCTATATCGACTTATTGAACTGGTTGTTGTAATTTTGTTCTGCTTCTTTTGGTACATCTTTTGCTAGAAAGCCGAGCTTTTTGTTAATATATCTCATTTTGGCTTGTAAAAAAAAAAAAAATTCTCCTTTTTTGTTTATGTATTCTTGATTTTTTTTTTAGATGTTTGAAGAGAGAAAGAAGCATGCTCTCCTAGAAGCTCTTGAAAAGATTAAAGCTGGTGAGCAAATTAACCACAAGGAACACAAAACAACATTCTTTTTTTGTTCTTCCTTTGTGGTAGTTAACCTCGCATTGTATTTGTGTTAGAGTACCCTCTTATATCTTATCTTAATATATAATTTGGCTGCTTGAAAAAATTAATAATGAAATGTTTGTAAGTAAATTAATTTTATTGGTTTGCAGAGCTTATGGTTTTGGGATTTATTTCATTGCTATTAACATTTGGACAAAACTACATATCAAAAGTGTGTATTCCAGTAAAATATTCAAATACTATGCTACCATGTCAACCCCTGGCTGATAGGACAGCTGATCATCCAGGCGAACCGGCACTTGAGCCTCAAGGGACTGAACACGAGTCTAAAGGTGAACATCATCGCAGGCTCTTATCATACGAACGTAGGTTTCTCGGCGGTGGTGGTGGAGGGCCGGGATGTAAACCGGTAATCAACTTAATCTCTATCCAATCACTTATAAAAGGAATTTTTGGTGAAAAACAAATATGATGATAGTGAAAAAAAGGTTGATTTTTATTTACTTACTAATTAATTAATTAGACAAATTTTCAATTATCTTGAGTGTTATGTTACCATTAACAAGTTCAATTGTTAAAAATCATTCCTTTTGTAAACTTATTCAAGCATGGAGCTGCACATACACACACTCACCAAAGTTTAATTGCTCTTCATTTTCTAAAAATCTAATATACTGCATACTATTAGTATACAAGATTAAAGCAATTGTTGAAATTAAGTTAGATCCTAGTAGTTTGCATCAAAAAAGAAACTAATGGAATTGACTGTTGGTTTTGTGTAGGGGTTTACGCCTCTTATATCAGTGGACGGGTTACATCAGTTACATATTTTCATTTTCTTCTTGGCTGTCTTCCATGTGATATACAGTGCCATTACAATGACACTTGGTAGAGCAAAGGTTTGTGTTGATTTAGGGGCACAAACATCTTGGTTGTTTATTTTGTCATTCTATAAGATAAGAGCCTTTTATTTGTTATGTCAGATTAAAGGATGGAAAGAATGGGAGCAAGACCATTTGATCGATGAAGATGCCTTGAATGGTACGGCAATGACCTATAAATAATGTGTTTCCATCATCAAGTTACAACTTTTTTTATAACATATTCAATTCTGAAATGGGTGTGTAATAATTTTCAGATCCTAGAAGATTCAGACTTACTCATGAGACATCCTTTGTGAGGGATCACAACAGTTTCTGGACAAAAACACCTGTTACTTTCTATTTTGTAAGCAATCATCACAACCAACTCAAACTTATGTCTATTTTGAAGACATTTTGAAGCTGTATTAATATCTTTAAATGTAAAGTTTATAATAATATATAAGAAACTACGTTTGGTAAATTGAAAGAAGGTATTGAGACAATGAGATTGATAATATGAACATCACATCTTACTATTTTTTTTTCTTTGAAAAGCCATCACATCTTACTAGTCTTTTCATGTTTTTGCTTCAATTAGTAATATGTTTCTGAACAATTTTCAGGTATGCTTCTTTCGACAGTTCTTAAGATCGGTTCGAAGAGCTGACTACTTAACAATGCGACATGGATTTGTTTCTGTTAGTGGCTTATCAAATGAAATGTCCATTTCATGCTTGTAGTATTTGAGTTCTTCATAAATAAACCCGTGTCTCCATTCAAATTTGTAGGTCCATTTAGCACCTGGAAGTAAGTTTGATTTTCAAAAATATATCAAGAGGTCATTAGAAGATGACTTTAAGGTAGTTGTAGGAATCAGGTAATCTTGACAAATTTGCCAACACTTGGCTGCAATCAAGTCTTTGATTTGAAGAATATTTTACTCCTGAATCTCTTAATCTCTTTGGTTTCTTTTAATGTTTGTTTTTGTGATTTTGGCAGTCCATTACTTTGGGCATCAGTGGTGTTATTTTTGCTTGTAAATGTCCATGGTTTGTATTTTAACATAACTAACTCTTGATTGGTTTTATTTTGTAGCACTCAAATTCTTATTGATTGTGAATATCTCTATAACTTGTTTTCAGGTTGGCATGCTTCATTTTGGGTGTCTTTTCTTCCACTAGTAGTAAGCATCTATCTAGTTTCAGTGCGCTCATGCGTGTGTATGCACGTGTTTGTTTTAAGAGAAACAAAAAGGACTGATAATTGATTTACTTGAAGGTGATTCTAGCTGTTGGAACAAAGCTTCAAGCAATTATAACTAGAATGGCACTAGACATACAAGAAAGACATGCAGTAGTGCAGGGGATACCTCTTGTACAAGTCTCTGACAAGTACTTTTGGTTTGAATGGCCTCAATTAGTTCTTTATCTCCTCCATTATGTCCTCTTTCAGGTATTTGATTCTTCTTCTATTTATAACAGTCTTTTTCAATGAATATTAGAATGATTTCTTATAATTTGATCATTTGCTTTACATGTCCAGAATGCATTTGAGCTGACCTTTTTCTGGTGGACATGGGTAATATGTTATATTCGATTGATATTGTTTCTCTCTCATGATTTTGTATTTGCTTCTTGAACCTTAAAAACACTTCATTCTGGTGCAGTATGAATTTGGGTGGGCATCTTGCTTTTATGAAGATGACAGTCTTATGATTGTTAGAGTTGCTCTTGGGTAAGCAGATTGTTTATGTGATTAAATTCAACATGAATCACTAAAGTCTACAATTTATTCTACATCAGTAAAAAAATGACAATGAAAAGATCTATTACTAAAATTGAGAATAGTATTTACTAGCGTTTTAAAAACCAGACTGCAAATCGATCGGTAAGACATCTGGGTTATGGTTCAATTGGTTTTGAACAAGTGAAAAAAAATGCAAACAATCGAAACTAGTTGAACCAAGCGTGGTTCAGCTGGTTCAACCCTGTTCAACTAGACCACAATGGAATCAGGATCAAACCTACCGATAAACTGGCTGATTCTCGGTTCAACTGTTTCGGTTTGGTTTTTAAAATATTGGTTTTTAAAATACAAAGGAGATGAGATCTACCTAGTAACCAAAATAAAAAAACTAAAACCAACAAACAAAATTGAATTAAAGTAAATCAGTTATAACAACTATAATCTAAGTTGAAGTTGAATTATGCAGGGTGGGTGCTCAATTTGTTTGCAGCTATATCACACTTCCTCTCTATGCACTCGTCACACAGGTACATTTCATTTTAAGGCCACGTTAACAAGTGCCCTTATGATACTTTTTAAGCATGCAAAATATAGAAAATTTGCATTGAAAAATGAAATGAATTGATGAAGGTGAATATTAATATTGTTGCAATGATTTAAAAATATCAGATGGGATCAACAATGAAGCGGTCAATATTTGACGAGCAAACATCAAAGGCATTGAAAAACTGGCGTAATAAAGCAATGCATAAGAAACCATCAAAAGGACGCTCGAAGGAAACTCAAACATTAGGAGAAGAAGCTGGGTCACCAGTGCATTCGCCATTACATGATGATGGCTCCGAAACCGAATTGCAGGAGCATAACACAGCCACTATAGTGACCAGTGTGGATCGTAATGACCACTATGATAACCATGACCTCCTAGGTGGACCGTAATTCATACTATATAAATAGTACTTGCGTTTGAGTGATTATTTTTCATGGATGTGCCTTTTGTTGCTTGCAAAAACAACTCTCTAATTATCTGAAGCTACTCTAGTGATCGTAGAATGAATCAAAGTAGCAGTAATGCAGGCCATGTCAATTGTTTGCATTTCATTAAATTGAAAATTGAATGAACGTGTGCAACTGTAAATAATTACCCGTTGATACAGCTTGGGTTCAACGGAGTTTGTTTACTAGAAATTAGCGTACTAGCCTAAGTTAATGCATTCATAATTTTGTAGAACCACATTTCAGATTAGTTATATTTATGCTTGTAATTGATCAAGACAAATATTATTTTTTTGGGTACAAAAACAAATATTTATTTATGCTTTGTAATGTAGTTTTGTTAGCTAATTCATGAATTAATGGTTAAATATATAGCATCAAAGTCATGTTCACTCACTTAAATATATAAAGCCACCGCAATCAAGGTCTTTGGCTCTTAGAAAGTATTTCAAGTTTTACTGTACTAATCTCAACTCAAGTATTTAGGTTATAGTTAAACACTCAAGTCAAATTAAAAGTTTATAGTTAAACAGTCTTCGCTCCTCCTCAAGTAGGGGTATTCACGGCTCCGAGTGATCCGTTCAATCCGGTCATTCAACCCAAACCAAGCTGCATTTTATCCAATCTGTTCAAGTTTAGGTTCAACTTGAATCAACCTATTTAAACTTGTTGTAGTTTGGTTCGGGCAACAAATTTATGATTTTAAAACCGTGAACCTGCAAACCTGATAATTTTCTTTTACACTTTTTTAGTTTTTATAATAAAGTTTAAGAATTTTATATGTAAATCTTGATGTGTTCAAGTAAATTTAAGTATTAGCATTTTAAATACTAAAATTTAATTTAAATGTTATAATTTTCATGAAATAAAATGTCTTTATAAATATTTTTTTTTGAATTTATAAAATAAAAGTATGTTTAATTACCGGTTGGTCCAACCCGACACAACTCATTCATTGTTAGGTTGGTTCCGTTCTAGGCTGACATAATAAAACAGATCTTTTATTCAATCCAAACCAACTAGATTTGAACGGGTCTAAAAAATAACCGAACTCAATCTGTAAAATTCCTTGTGTGAAGATTGAATATATACTAGCATTTCCTACAAATCCGGTGTTGCTTAATCAACAATTCACAAAGTGGATATTATACATCAATTTGAAGAGTTATACAATGAAATACCAGATAATTATAAAATTTATAAGTTGTTTTACTCCAAAAAAAAAAACACGTTTAATTCAAGGGTTAATATGTCTTTAGTTCCTTGTAATGGCGAGTTCCGATTTACCCCTGTAAAAAAAAGTTCAGATTCCAACCCTATAATATGAAGATTCTTCACAAAACACCCCTGTAATATAAATATTCTCCACAAAACACCCATGACCCCATCCAGACGCTGACGTGACACGCCACTGTGTAATTATTTTAATTTTTTTTAAAACTGACATGTGTGTAATGGGTTAAAAAATTAATTTTAAAAAGATAAAAAATAAAAAAAACTGAAAATTAATTTTCAAAAATTTAAAAATAAGAAAAAAAAATCAATTTTTTAAAAGAACGAAAAAAAATTGGAATTTTTTTCAAAAAATAAAAAAATTAATATTTTTTTACCCAAAACATTCAAAAATTAGCTTATTTTATTTTTTTCGAATATTTTAATTTAATTTGGATTTTTTTAAAAGTTTCAAAATAGTAAGTTGTTTAGGAATTTTTTTATATAATTTATTGGGAAATACATATATATAAAGAAAACAACCCATTTCAGCTCTTTTGGACTAACTGTTTCTTTTCAATAATGCCCTCAATTTTCAATACAAATAACACATGTAACAAATATATAAGAATAAATTTAAATATTAAAATTTTTTCCAGATTCTTTATATCCGCAATTTTTAAATATTAAAAAATATTCTCAAATTTGTAACACATTGTAAAAAAAATCTAAATTTTTAAATAAATTTGTATCCAGATTTTTAAAAATAAAAATATTTTACAGATTTTTTTTGTTGAGAAAATTTAAAAAACTTCTTTTTCGAAAAAAAAAATCTGTATTAAATTTCGAAAATAATTTGAATATTTTTTCGAAATAAAAAATTAGAAATATATATTTCAAAATTTTCGAAAATAATTTTAAAATTTTTTGAAATATATATTTTTCGTAATTTATAAATTTTCGAAAAAACATATATTTCAAAATTTTGGAAATTTTTTTTCATAATAAAAAAAAATCCTGAATTTTTTTAAACTTTTACAATTTTTTAAAAAAAATAGGTACAAATGCCATGTGTACCTTTAAAAAAAATGAAAAACAAAATTAATTATACAGTCAGCATGCCACTCAGCTCGCCACGTCAGCAATTCTGCACAGTCACATGGGTCAGGGGCTAAAATCAAAGAATCTTATTTTACAGGGTTGGAATCTAAACTTTTTTTTTTAAAGAACTCGCGAAATTATATGCAAATGATGAAAAATAAAATAAAATAAAAGGGCATATGGGTAATCCTTCGGATGAGAAATAGAAGAAATGAAATGGATAGAATATATGGTAAAATAAAGTAGAGGTGTGAGGTCGCGCGTGTTTTGGCAATGACTTCTTCCCTTTATACTTGCAGTTGCAGTTCCAGTTCCAATTCGTTAACTTGGTTGTTACAGAAACGGAACATTGATCATTACGGAGGTTTCAGCTTGAGACGACGGGTATTGACGGTGGTGGCACTTTCTCAATCGAGAAGGTCCACGGCGCTTCTTATTTCATCCTTGCCTTTCACCTTCGTTTTCCTCTCTCCACCATCACCACCACCAGCGGAGGCTAGAGAAAGACGCAAGAAGAAGAACATTCCCATTGATGATTATATCACTTCCCGTAATTCCTTCCTTACTCAACATTCACATTTTCTGTTAAACTATCTTCAATATCAAATTATTTTCTATTTTCACTTTTCTTCTGCTGTATGTAACTAATGAATTACTTAGTTATCTTTGCTCTGTATTTTGTGATGTTTGATTCAGCTGATGGATTAAAATACTATGATTTTCTTGAGGGAAAAGGTTCAATAGCTGAAAAAGGATCAACTGTTCAGGTTTCTTATCCTTTGCAAATGAATAATACCATGTAACTTTTCTTCTAGATTTGTTATTTATTCTTCATTTCATCTTCTTGCTCACAGGTGCACTTTGATTGTTTATATCGCGGAATTACAGCTGTTTCAAGTCGAGAATCTAAACTCCTAGCTGGAAATCGTGTTATTGCCCAGGTTCCAATAATTTGCCTATTTGGTTTTTCTGTGTGTGCATGTGTGTGTGCTTGAGGGAGATCAATCGACTAATAATGTGCCAAATAGTCTCATTTTGAGTTTCTTATGTAGGAAAATGTTAGTATATTAGTTGTTAGTTAGTATTCTCTCCTTCATTAGGGTTTGAACATCAGTCCTTCAACTCTTAGCTCAAACCAGTTGAGCTACTCGACCCCAATCTCATTTTAAGTTATATCTCCAAAGTCATATTTCTTATATACTCTAATGATCTCTTGTCTAGAAGAAAGTATATTGGTTGTTTTAAGCTTTACGTGACCGTGTTGAATGCTGATGGATGCCTGCTTTATACTCTTGAAAGCCATATGAATTCAAGGTGGGAGCTCCGCCGGGAAAGGAAAGGAAGCGTGAATTTGTAGACAACCCAAATGGTCTATTCTCTGCACAGGCAGCACCAAAACCTCCCCAAGCCATGTACACAATAGTCGAAGGAATGCGAGTTGGTGGAAAGGTGATTTAAACATCCCTCTTGATTTTTTTCTGGTGCGTCATCTAATGTTTTTATTAGCTAAAAATTCATCTGTCTTTTATTTTCTTGTTCTTACTGTTCTCTTAAATGATGGTTGCAGCGAACTGTGATTGTTCCTCCTGAAAAAGGCTATGGAAAAAAGGGAATGAATGAGATTCCGGTAAAGATCTGTTCTTGTCTTCTCATGTCTATGAACATAGATGCTAATTTAACCTCCTTAAGTTCTGTTGTTCTTTGTTGATCTTGATGGCCCCATCTACCAAATCTATTGAAACATACACTTAGGACAAGTGCCTTAAGCGTTGTCATGAAAGTTGTTTTGCCACTCTGTTATGCTCACCTCTACTATTTTATTTGTACATTTCACTTTTTACTCATTGTTGATTAGATATAAGTTATGGACAATAATATGTAGAAAAATATTGTTCTCTTCAACGAAAATGACAAACCTACACCATGCGGTTGTTGAACTTTGTTTATGTTGTTACAGCCTGGAGCTACATTTGAACTAAATATTGAACTTTTGCAACTGGTATCTACATGAAGAGTTGAGCTTGAGTTGATTCTTATGAAGAGCTTGATAATTTCACTTCACAATTTGTACCCTATGAGGCTTGGGCTATGGCTATTCTTTTCCCATTGATGTTTTCCTCTTTTTGTAGTCTTTTGACTAGGGAGATTTTTTTTCCTTTCACAAAATGATCGTGTTGTTGTATATTATACATGCCTTCCTTCTTGTAACAAAAATAAAAAAAAAAAATACTTCTCTTCCTTCTCTCGTGGCTGCAATTTGATAGTGATCTCAGTATATATGTAAGTGGATCACTTTTTGTATATTATGGATTATAGAAGCTTTAATTTTAACTTTTTTTATGTATTTACCTAGTGCCCTAAAAAATCTAATGCTTGAAAAGATGATTGCAAAGGGTATCTTGATGTGTAACTGGCCTCATCATGTACGTTTGCCTCATCATTCCACTGTATGGAGGCTTCATCTATAGGGATTGTCGGCATAACTTGGCCTGGGTTGGTTGGATTCAATCAAATTCTTATATAACTGCTTAGTGTATGGGGTCATCGGTTAGGTCTAGTTTCTATAAATTCTTCTATAATTTGTCTTCGAAAACAAGTTCACTTTCTTGCCAACACAGTGCATTAGTTGGGATCAGTTGACACTGATGATTACGAAATTAATCAATTCAATCGTCAAATCATGTTCTATTATTTTGATAACAATGTTTGCGAAGTGTCATTTAACTTGTTTTGATAAAAAAAAATGTTAGATATTTATGATGATGATGCGAAGTATCCATATATCCAACCATTCTCGAATTGTTTGACATTACTAGATTTTATAATGAGAACCTTTTGTATCAAAAGTTGTGTTTTCTTTTTTCCATTAAAAATAGCTATATAAAAATGTAAGAATGTTATATCAAAATCCATATCTGACTAATTAGATCTCTCCTTCACTATTTTATACAGTTCTCCCAATTCTCTACCTCTCTTGATAATTTTATTATTATTATTTTTAATGAAGAGAAAGAGAGTTAGAAAAGAGATGTAAAGAAATAATGAACAGGATGTTTCAAATCCAAAGTCTAAATCATTTTAGTAAAAGGGAAATTGATAAAAGAAGCTTGAATTTAAAAAAAAATAAAAATGATTGGACACAAACATTTCAAGGAAAAACTATTTGATTTTGTTTTCCAATAACGTGTACTAATTAAAATTACAAGTATAGGTTGAAAAAGAAAAAGTAAAAGGTGATTTTTTTCTAAGGAAGTAAAAATGGTGGATTTATCGAAAGGGTGCAAAATGGTAAATGAGTATGGTAAGATTCGAACAAGAAAGAAAAGAACATTTGGTTTCGGTGTTGAGTGAATGAGTTGAAGCATCTTCATGATGACGATGATGAGGTTGAATCTTCTGCTTTCGTTTGTTTTCACATTTACCATTCTATCCTCCCATGTCCTCTCCGATCTCATCCTTACCAAAGTTGACCGTCGTGTAAGTCTTCATTTCATCTTTTAGGGTTTCGATCTCATTTCGTTTTCTCCGATCTACGATTTTTCAATTCTAATCAATAATGTCTATATCATTTTCACACCGATTTAAAATCGAAAGCGTGAAAATCACCATTTATCGATGCTGGTGTGTATGCAGTATCCTTTTTCTGACCATTGTTTCCCTATTGTTTGCAGATTGATCTGTCATCACAAATTGTCCGCACCACTACTACTCTTAAGGTTCTCAAAGTTTCATTTCTCTTACCATCCAAATTATTCCTTCATTTACTATTGATTTTTGTTTTTTTTTGCGTGAGTTATTTTGATGCTAATTGTCTCCAAAACTTTGTAATTTAGCTTTACTTATGTCTCGTCCGTAAGCCTTAGTTCAAGTGGCAATGCCGATATTGCTAGGCTGGACACATTCATCCGCGTTCGAACCTGGGATTTCGCGGTTGTGTCTGTGAGTTTTAGGTGGTGTTTGCCATGTTGTCCACAAAACTTTACTTATGTGTCTCATTTCTACTAAATGATAAAATACAATGACTGGGTTAAGTAGTTGCGAACATAAGCTTATGGGAGAAATACATCATAAACTTTAGTTTAAAAACTTGGCTGAATGATTTAATAATATTCAATGCAAGTGTTTTCACACTTGTGCAAATGAGAGGTATTTTATATTCGAAAGTATAACTGTTTATGAAAGCCACTTGCTAAATGTAATTGCTCTTCGTGTGCCTTATCTTATTTGTTTGATGCTGCGATTTACTTTTATTTCATCTTATTATCTTCCTTGTGTCGCAGGTAGAGAATGCAGGATCTGATACTGTATCGGAAATCTTGTTGACCTTTCCTGATAACCATGTAAAGCACTTGGCATACTTGTCAGCAACACTTAACGAAGGAAAGGGAAAGGTGAAATCATCTTCTGGTGTTGGTTTACCATATGAAGTTGTCCGCCCTAAAGATATTCCCTCTTCCTTGGCAACTTATTCCGTAACTTTACCTAAAGGCCTTGGGAAGGGCGAAAGTCTGACGTTGGACATCTTGGCTGTTTTTACCCATATATTGCAACCATTTCCAGAGAAAATTACGCAAGCTGACATTCAACTTCTACTGTTTCAAGAGAGTGCACAATATCTCTCTCCTTATCCCGCGAAGGTCCAATCGCTCAATGTTAAGCTACCTGAGGCAAGAATAGAGTCCTACACAAAGCTGGAAAATACAAAACTTCAGGGATCTGAATTGAAATATGGTCCATATGAGAATCTTCCTGCATTCTCATACTTGCCAATTGTTATCCATTTTGAGAATAATCAGCCCTTTGCCGTTGCTAAAGAGTTGGTGAGGGAGATTGAGATATCCCATTGGGGCAATGTACAGATCACAGAGCATTATAATCTTGTTCATGGTGGTGCTCAGAGCAAAGGAGAATTTTCCAGGTTACCTTGTTTCTGTGATTTTGAATTATCTGTGATGTTAGCTTGAAACGAAATATTAATTCATTTTCTGCTGCAGACTTGATTATCAGGCCAGGCCATATGTAAGAGGTGCATCTGCTTTTAGGCGTCTTACTGCCAAGCTGCCACCAAGAGCTCATTCTGTTTATTACAGGGATGAAATCGGCAATATTTCCACTTCTAGTTTGTGGGGTGACTCAAAAAAGGTGGACATTATCACATTTGATGAATGTATAGTCTTAAATACTGTCGCTAGCATTTGTTAACATAATAATTCTTTGAAAATTACAGACAGAACTTGAGATCGAACCTAGGTACCCACTTTTTGGTGGCTGGAAAACTGCTTTTACCATTGGATATGGGTTGCCACTTCAGGACTTCTTGTTTGGAGTCGATGGAAAGCGCTTCCTTAATATCTCTTTTGGTTCCCCCATTAATGAGTTGGTGATTGACACTCTTGTTGTGAAGGTGAGTGGGATCATTTTATCTCGTCGACACATGATTTTACTTTCTTTTTTCTTTTCAATTATTTGTTGCAAACTTGGAATGCAATCTTTGGAGAATTTATCTATTTGAGTTATGAAACATCACATTTTATGTTGAAATATTTCTTATTTTAGTATTATTTATTTTCTTGTTTAAGAGTCGTTATATTACTCCTAAAATAAAGGAGTTGGCTTTGTATTTCTCTCCTATAAAAGGAGCCCTCTTTTCTTCATAATAATATAACAGACAATTATCACCCATATGCTTTTCTACATGGTATCATTCATGAGCTCTGTTAGGGTTAGGGTGATACTGTAAAGCTTTCCCTAACTAGTGGGGTTCCGGTGACCCGTTCTTTTATCCGACCCGTTCTTACCAATCCAAACTATGGTGGATCCTACACAAACACCACCACCCCCTCCTGGAGGTCGTGGTGGCAGCGGCGCTAACATTAACAATTCCGGCGGCGACGCCAAGCTTTTCTACATTTTACCTTTATATATTTCAGAGGAACCAGAAGTATAGCACAGGAAAATGAATTTAGCTATCTAAATATTAACTTTTCAGTTGTCAATGATTAAGTTTTTGCAGATTTTCTTGCTCTTTGTCTTTGGTTGTTGTCATTGTAGTATATTGTGTAGGTATGACTTGCTAATACATCCGCCGGTGCTTGCAACTTTCAGGTTGTTTTGCCAGAGGGTTCGAAAGATATTTCACCATCTGTTCCATTTCCTGTGAAGGAAAGACATGAGGTATTGCTACTTTGATATCTTCTTCCATCCATAGATGATAGATATCTATGACATTCCATTGTTTGGGTTTTATAGTCCATCCATAAAATTGTTGCAGACAAAGTTTTCACACTTGGATATTGCTGGTAGACCTGTTATTGTGCTAGAGAAGAACTACGCTGTGCCTGAGCATAATGAGCATTTTCAGGTATTACTGTTGCACTTTTTTGGAGGCTAAAAGTTCTGAATTTGAACTAGCCAGCCACCGACAATATAAAATGCACTTTTATCTTAATATGATCCACAAACATCTTATACTTAAGAATGATATTCCCTCCGTCTCATATTAGGTCCCTTTTGAGTTTTACACGGGTATTAAGAAAATGGTTAGTATTGTTAATTTTGATGATAAAGTGTGTTCCATTTACTACAACACCCTTATTAATTATAGTTAGTGGAGTAGTTAGATGATTGAAATGTAATAAATAAGGTTATGTTAATGGAAAAGAATAATAAATGTTGTTTTGGTATTGTAAAATGGACAAGTAATTTGAGACAAATAAAAATAGTAAAGACGACACCTATTTTTGAGACGGAGGGAGTATTAGTATCCTGAATTTGTAAGGATGGAAATCTTATATCCTGAATTTCATGTACTGGTTCTATTATTGAATTGGATACTCACTGCAGATATATTTTATTTGCAGTTTTCTTTTTTATTGGAAAAAACCTAAGTTTCATAATGAAAAGAGATAAAGTTTGAAAATAGTTTATAATGGCATCCCTCAACATACTAGCTGGATTTGTAAGGATGATATAGGTCCAATGTAAAAAATCTAATATGGTATCAATTATCAAAACCTATCCATTCAAGTCACCCACCAAACCCAGTAGTACTAGCCTAGGCTTATTTTCAACTTTCAAGTATTGCATTGAGAAAGACCTACCAGGTGTGATCATGGCAGTCAAATTGGGATATGTATCGTGTATCGTAAGATACATGAACAAAAAAATATGACTTAAATATCATATATTATAAACTACGAAATACTTCAAATATCATATATAAACTTCAAGATACTTCAAAACTCAAGTCATAAACAAAAGTAAATAACATAAAGCATCCTTAATTCAATCAAAATCAAACATATAGACTGTAGAGAAACAAATCGTGTATGTGTTGGAAGTCGTAAAGGAATAGAAGGTGCGTGGCTTTTGGGAATAGCTCCAAATTAACTGGTAGGTTACAAAACAAAACAGCTCCAAATTAAATGGTAAGTTACAAAACAAAGCTCTTGATTACAAAATGGTTCGCCTGCAATAGCTGATGGGTTGCTTAAACCTGACCCAAGAAAACCGGGGATGTTTGGGGTTTTCTGGAGTAGGGGTGAGCAGAATTTTTAGACCCGCCCGCTAACCGAAATAACCGTAAAAACCATTAGCGTTGCGGGCGGTTTCTAATGGGTCTCGGGTGCTCATCTATGTAAATAGCAGTTTGAAACGAGTCTGGGCGGGCGGGACCGGTTTTAAAAAAATTCATCCAATGATACCCGAATCCGTCTGCTTACATACTTAACTGATGTGACTCCACACTGCAGCAGCAGTGCATGCTCATCCACCTTTATCTATTGTTTATGTTTTTCCAAAAAGCCTATAGTTTAGAGTTGCTATACTCCACTTTAACAGGCATGTAGGACTTGACTATTTGTCATGTATTATTTATTGACTCCACTATATTTGACAATAAAGAAAATTAAGTTAAAATAAAAACAACATTAACAGTTAGTTTAAATAAAAAGATAGAGAAACATTTTAGAAATACAATGCTGCTAGTCACCCCAGCTTTCTTATTTTAACACTGTCGCTTCTACATCAGTTACTCCATCTCCCTTTGTCCGTCGTGCAAGCAGTTTCCACCTCCTCCTTGTTGTTCAGTCAGCAGTCCACAGTGGGTCTTCCTCTCTCGTTCTCCATTTCAACTTCTGTCTACTATCCTTACCTTATGTTGCAGAGCTTTATAGAAATCATTATTGGTCCAACCCGTTTGAACCCATCCGAATAACCCGCAACCCGAACAACCCATAACCCGTGCTACCCGAAGTATTTATTGGGCGGAAATGGGTCTGATATTTTACTATTCTGTTTTGGACGTATCGAGGTTTTCGGGCCCGAACCCGTCCAACGCTCACCCCTATTCTGGAGGGTCATCCAAAACCCGACCCGGTTCCAGACTGTTCCATAAAAAAACGAAAAATAATTTGAAATTTTTTCCGGTTCGCACATCCCGACCTAGTTTCTGCAACTGAAACGCAAATGTCACAGTATCGTAGGATACTAGATTGAATCGGGATACGACTGGGATACAGACCCTGATATGCATCACCCATGGCTGTTCGTATCGTACTGGGATGCGTATCATGGGATAGGTGGGATACTAACTACAGTGGGTGTGATACTGATGGGTGCATTGAGAAAACTCAAGCATGGTAGTCAAATTGGGATATGTATCGCGTATCGTTCGACCACTTTTTTAAATCGTGTATCTTAGCATATCGTGTATCATAATATACATGAAAAAAAAGACTTAAAATATCATATATAAACTCCAAAATACTTCAAATATCATTTCGAAACTGAAGTCATAAACAAAAGTAAATAACATAAAGCATCCTTAATTCAATCAGAATCAAACATAACTCCAAATTCTAAGGGTTCTGCCCCATTAGTGAATGAGCAGAGAGAAAAAGAGTAGTGAAGAAACATAGAGATAAACAGCAGAGAAACAGAGCATGGAGAAAGAGAGATAAAGAGCATATATATAGACCGTAGAAAGAAAAAGAGGAAGTGTGGGAAGTTGTAAAGTACAAGAACATGTGACCCTATAATATTTGACGGGTCACACGATCCCGGCCCGTTTCTAGTACCGACCCATGTAAAAAAAAAAGTTTTTTCTGCCGGGCTGTGCAACCTTACCCAGTTTCCGCAAGTGAAACACGAACATGTCACAGTATCGTAAGATACTGGATTGAATTGGGATACATGGGATACGCCTGCTATACATGGTCATTTGGGATACAGACCCTGATACGTATCGCCCATGACTGTTTTCATATCGTATCGGGATACGTATTGTGGGATACATGGGGTACTTACTACACTGAACTCAAGTACTACATTGAAAAGAGATAAGACCTGAAAATAGTTTATAAAGAGCATGAACCCCTCACCTTACACGTCAATTTTGTAAGAGCACTTATACATGGATCACCTTAGGTGGCATACACTCTTTGACACCAACACACAATTGTGACACATGGCAAAAACATTAAAAGAAGAGATGAGAGGGGGTGATGATGTGATGTGAAATTACTAAAACACCCCTAACACATGGGGTGTTTATGAGAGGTGTATAAAAAAGGATGTCTACCTATCTTTTTCCTTTTGTAAGGATGAGTAAAACCCGATACAAAATAATCTAATTGTTTGTACAAAAAAAAAAAAAAACTAATTGTTCACATTTTAAAAGCATATTTTTGTTGTTTAACCCCATCGGCCAATCTAAGTATGAAGGTTAGATTTTGTTAGACACGAGAACTAGAGAAAAGGGAAATTGTGATTTGATTACTTTTTGTACAGGGTGGTTTCTTTTTAACTTATGATATAGTATTTGACTTTGTTAGGTCTACTGGTTACTGATTACTCTTGCCTGTATTGCAGGTCTATTATAAGTTCAACCGTCTTTCTATGCTCAGGGAGCCGTTAATGTTGATTTCCGGCTTTTTCTTTCTATTTGTTGCCTCCATTGTCTACATGCATGCAGACTTATCAATCTCCAAGACTTCTGCATCTTATTTGGCAAAGATCCAATGGGAAGAGGTAGTCAACTTTTGTCATTTACAAAATCTTTACTTGCAAATGGATTATGGTACTAATACAGTACACTCTTGTTTCATCATTCAGGTTCAAGCAACTATTCATCAGGTCCATAGGATCATTAGTCGTTGCTTAACAACACACGACAAGCTAGAAGCATCGTTGCGTGATCTTTCTAGGACAGGTGATATTCAAGGGTGTAAAGCAACCAGAAAATCTGTTGATAGCTCGTTGAAAGAGCTCACAAAAGAGTTGAAATTACCAGTGACATTTTTGCAGGCTTCTCCTCAAGCTGCTCAAATATTACCCAAGGTCATTTTGGAATTGCTTTAAAATAAATAAAGATAGAAATACATTCTTCCACATAAAATTTCCCTCTTGATTTATAGTTCCATATTTATTTTATTTTTGTTTTTCAGGTGGAGGAAGTAATTGCGAAGGAGAGAGATTTGCAGGAGAAGCTTATGGCAAAACACTCTACTGTTGTTGATTGTTATGAGAAGAAGTTAGGAGGAAGGGAAATTGAAAATCGGATTGCTTCACACCAGCAGAAAATTACAGCTCTGAAACAAGAGATTGATGATCTTATGGACTTGATCGATGAGATATGATAGATGACTATGGTGCTTGATATGATAATGTGCTCCCATTTTGACCTTGTTTTACTTGATTTAGGTCAGAAATTTTTAGCGGTTAGATTGTTTCTAAGAGATTAGTGATACTTGTTTTGCGCGGGTGAGAATGATGTTACTGTCTATCGTGTACTATGTTATGATAATTTGAGCATATATATACACTAGAATAAGGATTATAATTTATTTTTTTGTCACTAGTTTATTGTTACTGCGCTGCTTTTCATCCCCTCATTTCTTAAAAACTTCGCTTGTTTCCAGAAAAATACTTCTAGATATAAGTTACTTTCGATCAGCAAATTTTTAAAATGTGTATATTCCAACACATTTTAAGGTAGGATTTTTCTTTTACTAATTGGCCTAACGACCCAATGACAAAGAAACTGAGTAACAAATCTACGGACAAAATCACGCACCACTTGCGTAGGTTAATACAATCCCTACTACATTGACGAAAAAGGGAAATCACTCGCCACATCTTATACTATTTTTGATTATGGAAAATGCAAAATATGAAGAGCTGTCACAAAGTCATCAGAACCATGTGCGATCGGTTACTGTCACCATCATTGAGGTGATTTCTGCTTAATCTGGAACTAAGCGACAATTTCCTTTATCAATTAATAAAGCAGGCTTCAACCATGCATTGCGCTAGAAACACTCTTTTTTAAGTAAAATCAGTTCCACACTTTTAAAATAAGTCATACATATTATGGTAAGATATATATGAATTTCATATAATAAAAGAGTGGTGTCAAAGAGCATCAAAAAAAAGTGTTTATAACACTACTCTACTCTCGTAAAAATAACTTGCTATATACAGTATTGCTATTTGAATATTCATCAATAGTAATGCAAACACCGGATAATTTAACTATGATTTGAATTGCATAATTTAGTAATTTATAGGACATGATTTAAAAATATATATTTATTTATTGAATGGAGATTATTTATCTATATTTAAATAGCTTGTTATTCGTTAAATTCAAGTGGTGTTATGAAATGTATGAGTAGTTGTTTAATCCTGATTTGAACAATTGAGCTAAAGTGTTAAGACATGTACACAATTGGAGCAAGTAAATAAATTCAATTTGAATTTTTTTTAAAGAACAATAACAAAAAACCTTTAATATGATCATGTATGCATTTTACTCCTTAAAATGAATTTTTTTTTCTTTTAGAAATGTGAGCATTTCTTTGAGGTCAAAATAACAATAAAGCATATCAAAGTCTTATAAAATAAAAAACATATGAAATCCAGGCCATCCATCCATATTGGGCTTATGAAATGGAGGTGCAATGGGCCCAAATTGAGTCATACTGTGACGTTCCCCTAGGGTTTTGTGTAATAAATAAATAAATAATTAAAATTGGAGGAAAGAT
>Ga0315914_1001308_pt1 | contig 36705 bp, 23 predicted proteins | sample MpolenodulesMG_FD_203920 | JGI IMG/M metagenome (GOLD analysis project Ga0315914, IMG submission 203920) | Medicago polymorpha root nodule microbial communities from Los Angeles, California, United States - elongated nodules | ecosystem: Host-associated > Plants > Roots > Nodule | place: USA...
TTAATCTACTCTTTATATATATATATATATTATATATAAATATATATATAATATATATATATATATAAAGAGTAGATTAAATATATATATATATATAAAGAGTAGATTAACCTCTCCCTAAGTATGCCTCAACTAATATATGCAGAAACATTTGAAAAAAGAAGATTGATGTACACTAATTTATTCTTTTTATCATTAGCATTGTTTGTTATCAGAAAATCAAATGTGAGAAGCTCAATAACATTACATTGCATAACAAACTAACAAATGCAATGGTTTTAGTTTCAGTTTGTCTATCTCCTTAACTAACTACAATTGTTAAAATTTGTTGTTTTCTGCTTGCTGATCATTGTGTTCTTTTCATCAGGGTGACGTGTGCTCGCCAAGAATGTTTAGTGGTGATTTTGGAGATCAGATTGAACGTTTTGCAACATTGACTGATCCAAAAGCCAATCAATTTGAGGTCTTGGTCGAGAGGATCAATGGTCACTTTTTTTTGACAAAAGGACGGAAAGCAATTCATGACTTTTATGGACGATTTGACATGGTGTTGAATGATAGGTTTCACAAAACTATCAAATATCCCATTTTTGATCCACCCATGCATTTTCTTATTGACAATACTAATGTGCAGACAACTTTCAACGATCATCTCCCCCCCATAACATCTCTTATCTCTTATCGCCACAATATCAATGACATGTTTATAGATTTCCAAAGAAATTTATCTGAATATGATGTAACAAAAGGTTTTTTGGTATGATACACTTTTCCTATAAACATTATTTTATTGTTAGTTTCTCATTTAGCAGGTGTAAAATGCTTCCATTTTGGTTTTTGCAAATGCTCGTTTACACGGGAAATATATTGTGATTCTAAAGACCGTCGATGAAAGAAACAAGGACATACCGTTTGGTGGTAATGTTGTTGTCTTAGGTGGAGATTTCAGATAGATATTACCAGTCATACCCAAAGCTACCATGCCTAAAGTTGTCCATGCTTCAATTAACTCATCTTATTTATGGAGGTACTTTGAAGTCCTTACGCTTACAAAAAATATGAGGGTTCTAAGCGGCGCATCTGAATCGGACATTGAAGAGAGGAAGTTGTTTTCTGACTGGGTTTTAAGAGTTGGGGATGGTACAACTGGGGAAATCAATGATGTCGACATATCTGTTGAAATCCTGTCCGACTTGCTTATTCCAAGTTCAGGTAATCCTATTGCATCTATTGTTGAAAGCACTTACCCAAATTTGTTAGGAAACATTGGTAAAACATAATATTTTCAAAGTAAAGCAATATTAACACCAAAGAATACAACTGTTGATCAGGTTAATGATTATGTGTTAGACTTGATTCCTGGTGAGGAAAAAATTTATTTGAGTTATGATACACTTTATCATAAAAACATAGACGGTGACGCAGTGGACGACATCCACACGCCTGAATTTCTCAACACTATTGTTGCGTCCGGATTGCCAAATCGTAGGTTGTGATTGAAAGTAGGAGTACCTGTGATGTTATTGAGGAACATAGATAAAAATTTGGGCTTATGTAACAGTACAAGATTGATTATTACAAAGATGGGTAAATTTGTGCTCGAGGCAGAGGTCATATCTGGATCTAATATCGGTGAAAAGGTGTTTATTCCAAGTTTATTGCTGACACCGTCTGATAATAGAATTCCTTTCAAATTTAAACGAAGGCAGTTTCCGTTATCTGTCTCATTTGCAATGACTATTAACAAAAGTCAAGGTGAGTCTTTGAAAAATGTTGGTGTCTATATACCGTCTCCTGTTTTTTCACATGGACAATTGCACGTCGCAATATCAAGGGTTACTTCAAGGGATGGTTTAAGGATATTGATCAATGACGGCCACGATACTGATGTGACATCAAATGTGGTCTACAGAGAAGTTTTCCGTAATGTGTAGCAGTTTGTTTTGTAGTATTGTTGTTATTGCATATCGGTACTATTTTTATGTCGACAGACGTTGGATTTTCTTTTCTTCAATAAATTATGCCATTAAATTTATATGTTATGTTACCGTACCAGGGTCGATGTCATAGAAATTGTTTAATATGGTACAGTAAAAACGTTTGTGGCAATTTATTTTATGAATTGAATTATACTATTATTTCGATTCAAATAAAGTATTTACTTTCATATTTGTGCTATATTTGTTTTCCGTAATATGACAATTAATATTATGAATTGAATATTAATATTAAGAAATATTTTAATATGTTACAGTACAAACGTTTGTGGCAATTAATATTATGAATTGAATTATACTATTATTTCTATTCAACCAAACTATTTACATACATACTAGTTCTTTATTTTTTTTCATCTGTATGACCCGTGCGTTAGCAGAGTCAATGGTCTAGTATGTAGTTCCAGAACTCTTACGTAACCCTTCCTTAAAAAAAAAAACTCTTACGTATATTATTATTGTCAAAAAAACTCTTATTATATTTTGTTTATTTTATTTATAAATGTAATAAAGAGCAGAGCCATGACCGGGATTCGAACCCCGGTACGTCCACTTGTGTGTGTGAGTTTATAATGGCTTTGCTATTTCGTCTATCTAAAAAAAAAACAGAGAGAGAGAGAGCAGAGCCAGAGATCATCAACAAATTGGCATGCTATTGTGATTTTATTTTGAGGGTACTACCAATTGTGATTGTCATGACGTATCATAAAACAAAAAACTTAAACATAAAGTTTAGATGAGTTAAATTCCAAGAGCTCTTCAAAACTAATAAGACGGTTATATTTTTTACTCACACCCGCTCTAACTTGAGTGTTAATTAGAAAAACCCACAAACTATCAGATTATACCAAAATTTCATAGCATATTCGTTGACATCGACGTTGATATTCTTTTTAACTTTATATGATGTGTTGTGTGCCTCCTAATCTTTTTTTCTTTTTTCTTTTGAGGTTTCCTTTAATCTAAATGTGCTCATTAAGAAAAACATGATCAAAAAATACTAATGACATATACGGAATGATCTTTGATGTGATATATTATTGATTATTAATTATTCTAAACAATCCAATGTGCTATGGTCTCTTCTCCGTTTCTGTCGACAACAACGCTGGAATGATAAAACAAAAACACATGATCAATATATCATTCACTTTTCATGTGTCTTGAATTATTTAAGCAAGGATTTTTTTTTTTTGACGTTAATAAGCAAGGATGTTGTGAAGAATGAAAAAAGAATATTTCTTGTCAAAAAACGTAAAAAGAGAATATCCGAAGAAACAAGACCGACACAAAATAGTGATGATAAATCATAAATGTGTTAGAAGTATTTGGCATATATTAAAAAATGATATTGTAGTTAATATGTATAGAAGTATTTATATTCACTTTTCATATTTGAAAAAAAAAAATTATGATTATGTTTGAGACAAAAAATGCTGCTTGTCATAAAAAACAATTTGGTGAAACATAGCTAGGTTGTAACTTGGCCTCTACCCTTCAGGTGTTTTCCGGCAAACAAGGGTTGAAAGTTTGAGAATGTTTTAAATAAATGTACGTTTGTGATGAAGCTGTGGAGCTTGTGGTTAGCAAGGAACCAAAAAGAGTGGAACCATGTAGATGAATCGAAAAATCTGATTGTGATGTATTGGAGAAAGTTGGGAGATGAGTGGGTTGTGGAACTCAAATGCAACTCAAAGGCAATGACTAATCATGTTGGTTCATGAAAGAGAGAATTAGGGTTTTCTATCAAACATTGAAGTTGGTTGCTGAGTTTGGCTTTAATAAAGTTATCATTTGAACTAGACTATCTGGTGGTAGTGAATGCTATTATGTTCAAAGATTTATCTAGGTTTGGTGTTTTTTCTGTGCTAAATTTTCCTTTGCTGTTAACAAAATTATGCCCATGAAATGAACTTTTCAATTAAAATTGTCGCAACCGTTACCACCAAAAGGTACCCAGTTCATACTGAAAAAAGTTAAATTTGTTATATGATAATTCATTGAATCACAGTTTCTTTTTATTCTAATGGTTATTAAACTGTTATCTATGCATGTTATATATGTACGTATGTTATCATATGGCAAATTATAATATGGCTTGGCAAATATCTAATTACAGGTATCTTGATTCTTTATTGTTTTTATCTGAAATATAGAATTGATGTATATCACCCATCTCTCAAATTGATGAGAGTATTATGACAGTATTCAGTATTCATTAAAGAATACTGAATAAGGGAGATGTTTATCTATTTGATGAAAATTTAAGGGAGATTATTGTTATTTTAAAACTAGAGGGGGTGTCATTTCCATTTTAATAGAACTTAGGGGAGGTGAATGCAATTTCCTTTTGATTATATGTGTTGAGTTGTTTTCTCAACAACAACAATAATAATCATAACCTTTAAAAAAAAAAAAAACTTCCGTCATATATAATGTCTTGTGAGACAAGCAACAGTACAAACTTCAATATATCATTGTAACGTTAAAGATAGCCAGCCATCTAACTCATAAATTAACAGAGATTGCTGAATAGACCCTCTGGTATTGCTCAACCTTTCAGAACAGATCTGGTGATATAATTTTTTTCTCAAAGAGCTGATCAGAAGTTATCTTCCGATGAATGTTTTGAGGGGATTTTGCAGCAATACAGGGGGTGTTTACGACAATTATCTAAATTAATAATCAAGAAGAGGATAAAATAGTGATTCTTTCCAAGCCCATTTTATCCCTACTTCTGAAGCTCTGTCCCAATAACACATTGGTTGGGCTTGCTCGTAACATAGTCGGATCAATAAATGATTAATTGGGGGTGAGAAAAAAAATTAATAGTCATTTTTAAAAAAATTTAATAGTTAAAAATTTACATAACCATTTTGTATATTTAAATATCCTACAAGATTAATGAACATACAAACATATCTTAAGAATAATCAACTGCTTATCTAGGTATTTCTTTTTAAAATAGATGTAGAATTTCATTATATATTTCTTTTTAAAAAGGAATATTAAATATAAATTTAGTTTGTCTACCTTTACTAACATTTGATGTATGAAAAGGAACATTTTCCATGTTATAACGTTGTAAAAATTTCTTGAATCAACAAATATTATTAACAACGAGCTTGTACAAGGAGAACTAAAAGCTCGCTAAGTAAAAAATCAATACAAAAGTGTCGTATATATGTGAACACTTAAACCCAATAACAAAACTTCCCCACCAAGCAAAGGAGGTAAGATACCAACTACCTAAAGCTATTAAAAGGCAACCTGAGAATACAAACAGCAACCGAAAAAATTCCTACCAAATTGAAGATATAAAAACCAAGCAAAGTTCATAAACCAAGTATCCAACCCTCCTGTGCAAAAACCATAGAGCAGCAAAACCCCCTTAAAGGAAGGCAGCCTCATACCACCACTTTTACCTCATCAAACAATCACTTGGACACCAAATCCATTCAAACTCATTTTCAAACTCAATTATCTAAAAATTCCTACCAAATTTTATAACGTTGCAAGTAAAATTAAGTTTAGTTTCAAACTCATTTTTCATTCAAATTTCAACTTTGGTCGCATCTACTCACCTTACTATACAATTAAATTGTACAGGTTTTAATTCAAGTGTGCAGGTAGATAAAAGGTACAAATTATCGAGAATACTTAATCAGATTGAAGCATATATTTGGAATCAGCTATTTACTTAATACACCCTCCAGTTTTCATTGAAAAACTATATATTTGGTCTATATTATTGACTAGATACATTAGTTATTCAATTATCTAAAATATTGTTTGTTGTTTTTGTGGTGGCCGGGGTTCGAACCCCAGACCTTGCATATATTATGCATTGTCCATAACAACTGAGCTAAGCATATATTATTGTTTGTTTGTTGTTTATAATAGTGACTGAAGAGTCATTATTAAAATTTATTATAATTTTAAGTGTTTATCCATGGTGAACCATTTATAAAGTTGGTCCATCAAAAAATCGCCTTCATAAAGGTTGCTAAACCCCTAAATTGAGGAAAAACCCTTTGTTGTTTACGGATGACGACTCCAACCTCTGAGGACAATATTAAGTACTTTTCCACACTTGTTGATCAATGTCATGCGTTGAGCTATGAGACACAACTACTTCACGTCTTGCCTCTAAGAATTCCAATTTCGTGAAGCACACCATGCATACTCGTCTTGTAATTGAGAGAAAGAGAGAAAATTTTCATTAATTAAAGGAGCATTCCAACATTTCAACATCGAATATCATGATGAATGAGATCATAGGCAAACATAATATCACAATTACGAGGCTTAGGTGACCAAATCTTGTGAGCATTATAATAAGGAAGTCAATTATCCTCCCATATATAAACTTGTTAGTATATCAAGTGTGAGTAATATGTCTTATATATCAAATGGAAAAGTGAATGTTGAACATTTTATAAGTGAGATGATTCATAAACTTAATGTTTTATAGTTTTGAGTAAAAAAGCGGTGTATCTCTCACTTGTATCATTGTTCAAGGATCAATGTGATATCCCCGAACCCCCTCATGACCTAACATAATTAGATGACCAACCCCTACTCTTCAAATACTAGCTTTCTTAATAATATCCACGCGAGCTTGCAAAATACTTCTCCAGATATAACTTGGGCAATATTCAATTGAAGCTCTCAAGAAATTACTTTTAAGAAAATACTTTACTAATAAACTTTGTGAGATCAATGAGCAGTCATTATGCATATTACGTCAACCTTGTTTGAAAAACATTGTAAGGTTATAACATGGAATGTTCTAAATCCCATTCCACCTTTCTTCTTTTTTTTTCTTACATAATGTCTTACATTTAATCCAATGTGTTAACTGAAATATCAGAGGTTAAAATCAACTACTAAAAAGTTTGTTCATTCATGACAAGTTATATTGTGATGTGAATAGTCACCTCCTCAAGTTGGCCAAAGCTATATTCTTCGTGATATCATGACGGTTTGTTCTCCCGGCGGCTTCTGCTCCTATGTTTTCAAAATGAAAGAAGTGCACTAAGTGCCTGTTAGGTGTGCCGTGACAAAATTGGATTGTTAATAAGTTGAGTATGTAAAATTCATTATAACTACAATTTAGTTGAAAAAGTAAATTTACGTGTGAATAAATTCATGTAAAAGTTGTTTAACAATAAGTTCAAGACTAAAAATTAATTGTTGTTGCAAACGCTCAAAATCTAATTTTAAGTTAGAAGCAATTATTTATGCAAAATCAATTCTTCTTAAAAACATTCAAACCTATTAAAGTTAATTTTATAATTCTGTCCCTGTGAGTTTAACTCACTTGGTAAGGAATAATGCATAATTTATGCATGAGTCAGGATTCGAACCTCGGACACCCCACTTATTTATCTTTAAAGTGAATTTCTCTAACCACTAGATTACTTGACAAAAAAAGAAGTTAATTTTACAACTCTAGAATTAATTGTGTAATTTCTAAAAAGAAAATGTGAATGAATGTCCATCTAACATTCTTTAAAGGCCTTAAATAGTGAATCTTTATGAAGAAAAAAAATATGTATTCAATGTATTAGAAATTGTAGTATTTAACTTTCTTAAGAAATATTCGGATGTAGTCATTAGCAAAAACCCTTTTCAAAATTGTAACAAACACATATATTTGAGTTTCTAAATTAGAAATGAGGGTGAAAACTGAAAAGTAACACCCTAAGCGTTTGGAAATGAAGGTGGTCTTGTCACAAAGTGGTTGTTTCGTGGTAAACACGTTAAAATATGAAGGCCCTTGTGTTGGAGTTGGACCTGAAAAGGCCAAGCCCTATGGCACCACACCAGCAAGGTTAAGTTAATAATGGTGGATACTCACCTCATCACTTGTTCTAAATTATATCCATGTGAGCACACTGCCCCGTGGGTTTCGGGAGTGACAAATTTGAATAGCAAGAGAAGAGAAAGGGACAGTCAAAGCATTGGGATTTGTGAATATCAAACTCTTATTATACCCTGTCATTGTGAAATACTATAAGATGATTGAATTGAAACAGACACACTTTTAATTTGTTGAAATAAGTGGTATGGGAGTTAGTGGTTGTGGGGTATATAAACTCGTTATAAGTGTGTCAGAAAGAAAATTTATAAGTATAATGCACACCCACCACAAAACAATCATGTTCACTTATCCCCTTCACAACCCAAACAATTTTTATGTGTATCATTGAGTTTTTGGGGTCACATTTCATTTTACCCCCTGCATGACAGCTCTTTCCACAATTCAATTCTACATATACACATATTTAGATGGTGTAAACCCTTTCTTTTTCAATTTTCTAATTTAGTATAAGATTGCCATCAATTTGCCTTAGGGCCAATAAAACAGTTGCAATTAAGGAGTACCTTTGTTCAGAAAGTGTGCTACAAAAAATTAAACTCAAGCCTAAAAATTGAGAGATTTTTTGGGCTTGTTTTGGCTTTGCTTATGTTTGCACCTTTTTTGTACAACTTGTGCTTTTAGGTGCTGTTTACTTTTATATAAATTGGGTTGTCTTTAAAAAATCTAGCTAAAAAGTTGTACAAATTAAAGTCATTAACTACCTCCAACATAACCCTCATTTTCTGCTGAAATAGTACAAGTTTCATTGACCGCACCACAATGAGAGTAAGGTTAATGTACACATATATATAAAATTTCTGTAATGTATCAGATTTATACGTGGCACGCAGCTTTCCTCAGGAGAGTAATTCCAAATTGGTCTGTTTGTTAATTTTGGGTTTCTCATCAAACTTTTTCTGCAGCATTGAATATCTGCTCAAAATCCAACTATGCTTCTATAAAATAATTTGTAAAAGAGAAGAATCATTTGATTATTGCAATAAATAAATCACATGAGTAGCATGTTTTTCGAAATCAGCATCTCTGTGTATCATCTGCAGCAGTCACTTCCCTTAATTTTCTTTCTATGAGATTTTCTTTATTCGTTTTTTATAAATTTTATGTGTACTCATATGTCTGATCAAATCTACTGATAGTGTTATGATCCAGATCAATAGCCTGCCACGAATGCAAGTTTCAATTCTATTGCTCTTTAGAAATTCCAGGTACACTACATGTACGTGAATGCATGTTTGGTTTGTCAGTGAGTTTCATAAAATTACCGTGAGTTTCAATTTTATTAGTTATTTCTTTATTATCGTACCCCTAATTAATTTATACATTTTTCTTCGATCAATAATATGATTATTTGTCAACTAGCAATTTTCTTGATCATTGTGATTCAGTCTATAGTCTTATATTTAGGGAGGAAAGGGCAGTAATAGTTAATCATGACCATAAGTTAGTGTGCATGTTTGAAATCACAGTGAGATTGACGAAATTAGAAATTGAAAATTCAAAGATGATCTTATAAAATGGGCTATAATATATATTTTTTAAAAAAGAATCTTATATTTAAGGATAAATACGTTAAGATATATCAAATATCTAGCACATGTAAAATAAACTATTAGTTGATGTGGAATTAAGAGAACCCTCGCAGGAACAATGAAATAATAAATAGGGTTAATTAAATTTTTAGTCCCCATAAATATGTTCAATTTTGTTTTTAGTTCCTATGAAATAAATTCACATTTTTTGGTCTCTATAAAATTTTATGTCAACAAGTTTAGTTTCTGCAGTAAAGTGAGGCTAGCAGCAAAGTCAAATATTTTCCTATAAAAAACGATCTTATGTTCTTTCATTTAGTCTAATCATAGTCAATCTAATACTTTTTTTTTTCAAAATAATCAAATATAATGTAATCTCATTCTTGAATTCCAAAATTATTTTTCTAAATAAATCCACACGAGTTAATTAGTTGAGAAAAAAAATAGATTAGTGAGTAGGCAAAACATATTTTGAAAAGTAGTATACATGAAGCTAGGTAATGAGTTGAAGATCTTGTATTCAAACCAATATATCACATCTATTGTATCACGTTTCCTATTTCTCTCTTAAGATATCAAAGGAGTGTCTCTGGAATATTTTCCTAAGAATTGGCACGGACTAAGGAGTTAAAGTTGGCGAGGATAAACATATACATGCTGATCGATAGATCGATCCATACCTAACATTACCTTTCATAAGGGTGGCTTTTAGACATAACCTGAGTCCCATATATATGTCCTTTTCTGTTCAAGAGTATTCCCCAAGATCAACTTTCATTTTCAAAGCGTACGTACGTAAATCTTCTTGGGTTCACTATCGATTCAATCTCCATATCACCATATATATATATATATATATATATATATATATATGAGCCTGCTAACCTACACCCACCTAAAAACACTAAGGTGCAACTTAGCAAGCTACACCCACTTAAAATTATTAAGGTGCAAGTTAGCAACCTACACCCACTTGATTATTTACACTCATTTTTATAAGTATTATTAAGGTGCAAGTTAACAACCTTCACTAATTTACATCCACTTTCATCATTACAAATATTGTTTCCTTAAAAGGTTGTCTTTATTACATGTTTTGTACCTTAAGCATGTCATTGTCTTTTTTGTTTCTTTTTTTAAGGATCTTTTTTAAGCTAGTTACAAAATTGCCCTTCTATTTAAAATTAATTAAAATATAAACAAAAGGGTGTTTTAGTAAATTATAAGTGGATGCAGTTTGCTAACTTGCACCATAGTGTTTTTAGGTGGGTGTAAGTTAGCAGCCCATATATATATATAATTGTTAACTTACTCTCACTTAAAAATTATTAAGAAGTAAATTAACAACCTATTTTCACTTACTTTTAAAAAAAACACAAATCTTTACTTAAATATGTTTTCTAATCTACCAATTCATGGTTGTATCAAGAAAAAAATATCCATGAAACATTTAACGATTGTTGCATGTGTTAAATAAAACCATTGAAGCATTAGCTACCCAAAAAAAACCACTGAAGCATTCACGTGTTACACATTAAAACAGGAATTATATTTTTTTAAACGAAAAATAGGAATTATATGAAAGAAATTGTAAAAAAGAAAGGAATTATATAAAAGAAGCTACTTTTTATTTAATCATATAAAAAACTACTATATCACTGATGACGTTCTTTTGTTACACGGGTAGAAAATGAGTTTTTAGTCTAATGCAAGTGGATGTAGATTGCCAACTTAATCTTTAATGATTAAAGGAGATGAACAACAATTGGATGTGGAACACTATAAAAAAGATGACTTACATACCCGAATATCTTAAACTTTAGGTGAATATGTGGTGTCAAACCACACATGGTTGTTGTTAGCATAATATGACATTCTTTTGGTGGCATTTTGACTATTCTCGCGATCCCGACCCAACAGTGGTTTAAGAGTCGATGTTTCAACCAACTTTTTGTATCAAAAGTCTTTCTAACAATGTGATAGGTGGGAGATGTCAAGTGTGAATAAGTCTCACATTGAATAGAAAGTTAATGCACAACATCATAAAATGAGATGGTTCATATATAAGATATTTTAAAATTTTGAGTGAAGATGTTGTGTTCAAACAATCTTGTGTGGTTGTTCTTAGTGTAGGATAGGTGAGCGCTACAAATCCTTAAGATATCAAATTTGATTTCTACCCAAGGTTTTACAACTCGAGAGTTTACCTCAACTCGTTTTGTCTAGGTAAACTCGACTCGAGAACTCGTACGAGTTTACCTAAAATTAAAATTATGTAGAATTTATTATATGCATGACATATATAAGCTTAATATTTCAATAGTGAAAAATATGACTTAATTACAAAAGCAAATTATATCAAACTACCATAATAAAACGTTATACTCAACTTAACATCAAAATATAAAAATTAACGCAAAAATTCATAAGTTTCATAAGTCTTTAAGTTTAAGTCATCCATTAAACCATCCAAAAAAGAAAGTTTCACAATATCCTAAAGTTGTTAATAAAACTATCTAAAAAATAAACTAGTTAATTTCTTCAAAAGGTCAACAAATATCACCACCGCAACCCTAACCGGTGTCGAATCTGAATTTCCACCGTCAAAATCGCAACCCTAACTGGTATGTGTTCCCCTGTTCATGGTTTGAGAACTTAAAGAAGAAAGAAAAAGAAACGTTTCATCTCAGGAACAATGTGTTACTATAAAGATAACTATTCAGTAAACGTGTCAATCTCGTCAAACCTTCTGATTTTACCAGAAACCAAGTTTACCTCCGAGTTAACACGATTTTAGTACCTAAAAACGTAAACTCGGTAAACTCGGAGAGTTAACACTTGATTTGTGGAACATTGTTTCTACCACTCCATTTTGCATTTATTTTGTTTCAAACTCTTATTTTAAAAGAACAATTACTCTTTTGAGTGAAAGTTAGCTGATAACTAATATGTTATACAATAGGTGATGAATTTTTAGCGGATAAAAGGTAGTTGGTAGCTCATAACCTAACCTATTAAATTTGTAGGGTTTTGTAAAATAAACTAGTAGATTGAACTAGTTGTTAAATATGAAATATTATAAAAATGTATTTGTAATCAATATTCCAATTTATTTTATTTTTGACAAAATTAATATTCAATTTTTTAATTTATGTAACAAGGGTAAAAATGATAGAAAAATGACAAATTGTAAATTGTATGGCAAAAATGACATCAATGGGGTACATAATTTCATATCCTAGCTTGCTGTTTTAAATAAATTGAATTGAAAACGCATACTTTGAATTATCGTTTTCCTTGCATTGCTTCCGGCCTAGGAACAAAATGCATGTGGTGTTCATAATTTCAACAGTTTCTATCCCTTGGCAGTAATATATATCCCCCACTCCAAGAATTGGGAAAGAGATAGGGACGATAGCAACATAACATAGAATTACCACAGTTCAGTACATTTGCGCAGAGAGGATAATTAAGTTTTGGAGTTGAGTGAACTAAAGCCCCCACTGACATGGACAAAAAACTTAGACAAATTTCAATATTATTAATTATCACAGTAATATATATGTATGGAAAGGATGGACCATTCTGGCTGGTATAATTTCATCTCATCAATTCTCTACTTAAATACATTTGTCTACCTTTTATTTTTTTGGCTAAAGTGCATTTTTCTACAATTTTGGCCCCCTAAAATTTAGCCTCATTGCAAATTTAATCATTTTGGCCAATTTTGACGGTCAATGCCTACGTGGCACGCCACGTATGTAATTATTGAATTAAAAAAATCATATAATCATATTTTAAATTAAATAAATGAAATATTAAATCAAAAAAATAAAAAAATCAGGAAAAAAATTAAAAATTAAATTCAAATCTCAATTTTTTATTTCTTCTTCTTCATCTCTTCCTTTCAATCCCAATCTAACCAAGAAAATAAAATTAACAATAGAGATCCTCATGTTGTTACTAAATTCAGAAAACCCAACATCAAATTCAGTCTTATGAGCACAAAACCCATAATTTTTTAAAAAACTCATCCTCTTCTTCATACATTCATCATCTTCATTCTTCATACATTCATCACAAAAAGCCCAGATTTTTTTTCTCCTCAAAAACAATCGACGAATCCAATGGTGGCAGTGCCGACAACTGAGACTCCGCCGATTCCGACGGCCCATGAAGCGCGACGGTGGAGAACGACGGCATTGATGGGAGGAATGTGGAAGGTCCTTGCTGCAAAATTTAATTAAAATGAAGTTGTTCAATTTCAATTATCCACACTCCAAATGTTGAAGTTGAGCGGCGGTGGTATATACGGGTACAAAAACTTTACATCGTATAAACACACATAGCACCCTGTCATGCCATCTCCACCTCCTAATTCCTAATTCCTCTGATTGGATCTACTACTACCTATTCACTTCGATTCATCAACTTTATTTATTAATTTTCCTTTCAATTTTTGATTTCTACTTTTTCTTTAGCTTGCTTGGTGCTTGATGCCAAAATGGGTGATGTTGTTGGATTAGGAATGTCAAGTATATTCATGAGGTTGATGATGTATATGGTTGATCTTGTTGGTGGTGGTGATAAGGTTGATGATGATGATGATGAAATTGATAGTGGAGGATTAAAGTGTAAGAAGAGGGGGATCTCTAACTTTTGTTGTTAATTTTTTTTTCTGGATAGGATTTGGAATGATATGTTGAAATGAAGATGAAGATTAAGATTTGGATTTTAATTTTAATTTTTTTCTGATTTTTTTTTAATTTCATTTTTCATTTATTTAATTAAAAAATTGATTATATGCTTTTTAAAAAAAATTAATTCAATAATTACACACGTGGCGTGCCATGTAGTCGTAGTCATTGACCGGTCAAAATTGGCCAAAAGAATTAAATTTGCAATGGGGCTAAATCTAGGGGGCCAAAATTGTAGTTTTTGAACTTAGGAGGCCAAAATTACAAGTTTTTAAAATTTAGGGGGAAAAAGTGCACTTTAACCTTCTTTTTTTTCATGTATTGTGCACGTTGAATAATAAACTAACAAATAAAATTACTAGTTTTGTATTGGCCTCCTAAATTAAGAGACCAATATGAAATCCATAAATTATTTTGGGGACTAAATATGCAATTTAGCCAATAAAATACTAAGAACACATGATGTCAATACAACAAGGTCAGTGACTCTGTTTTCGTGAAAGATCACCATTGGAGTTCATCAACGTATAATTTTGGTCAAGTGTGAAATAACGGTTCTGAGAAGTTGTATGAGAATAAGATAATACTACGGTTGTTACTGTTCTGAATATTCAAAAGAGATTAAATACAATGTTATTACTTCACATTTTTACCTTCTTTTTTAATCGTTTGAAAATTATTAGACTTATAAATTATGATCATTTAAAAATATTGAACTCAATTTTTACCTCACATTTTGATCACTGTGCGATTGGATGAACGAAGTAGACAATTTTTAGTCAAGAAACGTGGCCAATTATTACCAGCATCATGAGTAGTCATGAGAGAAGCAGCCCAATTAATTAAAATCTCAATGGCATTGAATATATGATCATTTTCGGAAATTTGTTGGGTGTTAGACACAAGTTATTAGCATGGGCGGTCGCGTCCCCGGGCGGTTGTTTGGGTTCGATCGATAATTTTTGCATATTAAACCCAACCCAAAATCTCATTAACACACTTACAAAATAAAAATTTGGATAAAATCTGAAAATTCTCACACGCAAATAGGCTCGAAAAAGACATTTATTTTCTAATTTTATTTAGCACACTATTGATGGGTTCATCTCTTCTATTTTAACGGATTAATTGTTCAAATTGACTCTATGATATACATTATGTCTGAAAAATGACCATGTAAAATATAAAACATATATTCTCGCATTGTAACTTGAATTTCTTCTTATTTTTGACCACCCTATAATATACGCGTAGTCTAAAAATGTGACCTACAGGTTGAATTTTATCACTATTTTTTTCATACATGAATTTTTTTCGACTAGGGATAAATTAATTATGAATTTTTATTCCCTCGTAACTATGAATATCTTAAACAATTTATAATTAATTTGTATCTCGTTTAAAAACTACAAAAATTTATTGTGAAGGTTCTTATCATGTTTTAGTCATGCCTACAAAATTAGGGAACTAAATTTGACTTGTGAGTATACGCTTACGCGGGACAAAATTTCAATTTTGCACGTTTTGGTTGAAAAATCAAAATAAATTTAAACGACTTCGAAATGCTATGAAACTTTAAAGGTCATTTTTTCAAACTTCATGTATATTATATGGTCAATTTCAATTAATAACCCTATTTCAAATTGTATTTTTGTTGACAAAACGAGAAATCTCTTTTAATTCGATTTATGACTGTTTATATATTATGTCACCGGTTATTAGGGAAAGAAAAGTGGGGAAACTCAAAGAAGGATATCACAGTCAAAACACGTTTTTCTTTCTCAATATGAAGACTGGTCTTTCAATCTTGAGCATGCCTGATGATTGCTGAAAGATGAACTTTAGTGGATGGGTGCAACAAGTTACCGTTCTTAGAAGAAAAACAGAGTTTTGTTAGTGGGGCATTCTCCCACCCCACATACGCCTTCAATACAAATCAACATATACAATGGAGCATCCAAAGAATAAAGAACGACAAAAAAGAAAGTTAAAAAAACGCAGTTAAAATGTCTTCCATGAATAATGTTTGTCACAATATAAGCAAGCTGAGAAGGATTTGAAGGTGATGCGATGCCTATATAAATAAATTAGATTTTTTTTTTACCATTTTTCCTTTTTTTAATAATTCAATTATTTTTTCAACAAAAATAATTCAATCTCTCATAGACTATACTCTACCCGATACTACCCGATACGTATCAAGAGAGTATTCGAAGATTAAATTTTATTTTTTTAAAAAATAATTATCTGATACTTCCCCGATACGTATCAGGAGAGTATCCGATAATTATCCTGACCCGATACTTTCCGATTAATGTTAACTAAAATAACTTAACTCTTGAGTAATGATGTGTTCTTTTTTGGATATAGTGCTTCTTTTTTGGATCGATATAGTATAGCACTAACGATGTTCCTTTTGGATATAGTAAAGCACTGATGATGATCTTTTTAGGATATATTGTGTATGTAATTGACTAATCATCACTCTCTTAATCGACAATATTATTTATATTTATGTTGATGTGTTATGAGCCTATGACTGGTTTCTTTTGTTTGTTAATATATTTGCATATTAAAAAAATGGTTATAAATATATTGTACATTTAATTATATAATTTTTTTATTAACGTATCCTAGTCGTATCATATCTTGATTTTTAAAATTTCCCGTATCGACGTATCGATGCAGTATCGTATCCGTATCGTATCTCATATCCAAGCTTCAAAGGTTTTGATACATTTGTCAATGTAAAAAAAGTTATACTATCAATCAATTTCAAATAATCATTTATATGAATTTTAAAGTAAATATGATTCAATTCAAAATGTTCAATGATCTAACGAATATAATTGAACATATAAAAATTATCCATATAATATTGACAAAATTACATTTTTAGTCCTTTAACTTAATTTCAAGTAACAATTTAGTCCTTTATCTTTTTCTTTTTCATTTCAATTTTATCCTTTTGGGTCATTTGCATATAGATTTTCAAACTTAAAATTCACGTTTTTATTTTCTTATACATATGTATTTTTAAGTTTTAAATCTAATATTCATACATGAAATTAAGTTAAGGGAAATTGAAATGAAAAATATATAAAGAACCGAATTGTTACATGAAATCAAATTAAGGGACTAAAAATGTGATTTTACCGATAATATAACATTTTTATAGATGAGAACCTACATTTTCAATGACACCTACAATTTTTGTCAAAAGACATTTTATAGATAAATTTATTTAAGAATATAATTGAAAGATTGAAAAATCTAGGCCAATATATTCAGGGAAAATAGTCATTTACGGTCTCTAAAAGTGTAATGAGTAGGTATAATAATCTCTCAATGTAACGAAATTACAAAATAGTTTTTGATTGTGTATTTCGTTTGTCAAAATAGTCATGAACAAGAACAAATGCTTCTATTTTCGAATAAAGAATGCTTACTTTTTCACACATACTCTTCATTTTAACCCTCCGTGTGTTAACTCCATGTGCTTCAACCCTCCAAAAACTCCAAGGCCATGACGTTAAAGGAAACATTTTAGCATCAGAAACTATTTTGACCAACATAGTGTACAATCAAAACTATTTTATAATTTCACTACATTGAATAATTACTGTGACTACTTGCTAGTCGCTACGCGTCCAAAGAAAAAAAAAAGATTATTTGGCCAAAAATATTCGTTCATACTATTTGTATTTGTGGAAATGGTGACATACATTAGACTGGTCATGTGACAGGGGATGAGGTTCTATGATGATCTTGGAATGGACCCTCCAGGTTGCATCTCTATTAAATCCCCGACCCGCTTCAAAAGCTTGAGACACAGTTAGGTTCAGGACAGGACAGGACCCTACATTGCCACCCTGCATCACAGCTAGCTGGGGAAATAAAAAAGCGACTCCCCCTCATCCACGTCACATTCAATATTTTTATTTATTTATTAATATTTGAAAGAATAGACTCATTCTCTATCTATTTTTCTAATATCAATATTTATATTATGTATTAAGTAAGTAAGTATTTATCCTCATAAACTAAGTTTAGTTGGTAAAAATAATGTATAATATATGTAAAGTCTGCGTTTGAATCCCGGACACCACAAAAAAAATTAAGTATTTGATTTTGAAATGACAAGCATTTATAATATTTTTATTAAAAAATAATCTAGGATATTTACTACATTAAAATGGATATTTACTAAAATAATATTATTTTTAAATATATTATATAGTTTTGAAATACTATTTTTCAAGATAATGGATGTCATTAAATTATATATTTTTTTGACCTTTTTTATAAAAGAATTATATGCGATTTTCACCTGAACCAACAACATGTTCATTTTAGAGTTGAGTTGGTATATGGGTTTAACAAACAACTATGAATTTTTTTTACAATAAAATAAGTTTAATTTAAATGTCAAAATAATGACAGTACAATCCTATCTAATTTAAGAAATTAGTCTATGCAGTTGCAGAAAAAATATTTAGATCACACAAATAAATTGACTATGTGTTAAAATATTCTCATCTACATTTCAAAAATCAAATGCATATGGTCAAGAGTACATTATCAAAACAAACTCTTATAAAACTATGATTTTCAACCCAAAGGAGATTAAAGAAATTTTATTGATTTTGGTAACGGATTTTAGCCAAAACTAAATCAATGTGTGAAAATCTCTAAACAATAGAGAATATTAAATAAATGAAAAAAAATTGTATTAATAAGTACTAGTTTTTTGTCAAGTAGTTTAGTGGCAAGAGCTCACACATTTAAATATGGAGAAACAACATCTGCATATAATATGAAACATCACTACCAACTGAGTTAAGCTCACATGATTAACAAGTACTAGTTATTATCTATCAAAGACACCCTTTAGCATATCCTAAAAAAATAGAAAATGTTAACTTGTGTGCTTTAAGCACAAGTTAATGTGTCAAATGTAGAATTTTTTTTTGGAATTCGTGTATTGAATTTAATTTTTCAAATTTTAATTAATTGAATGTACAAATATTAAGGAAATATTTCTATTTTTGAGTTGCTTAACATGTGTCCTTAGACCATCCGCAACAGAGCACCCAAAATTGGGTGCCTAAAGGGGTTATTTGGGTCCCTATCATTAATTTTACGGTAATACTTAATAAGCACCAATTTTCTTCAACTCAGCACCTCAAAAGAAATTATTAAATAGGTCCCACAAATAATTTTATATCATTACATTTCACAAAATTTATTCATTTTATTAATATTTATTAAATAGGACCCGTGAAAAATGAAGATAGAAGGTGCTTCCATAGCCACTATTTTCCATAGTCACCCATATATTTTACTCCACAATAGAGTGTCTATTTAATACGGTGCTAAGTAGGTTAAACAACTACCATTATGGATATTCGTAGGACAATCTAAGTTAGCATGACCCAATTTTTTTTTATATATTTGTGTCTAAGATGAACTGTCACCCCCTCTAAATAGATATGGTGAGTTGCAATCCACGCGCCCCAAAAGTTCGTGAGTAAAACAGTGTTGTCACACACTTGTGTGTTCCCCCAAACGCAGAGGCTTTTTTTCTCAGTCAAACTCAAATCAAAACCTCATCATCACACTCAATGCTCACTACTTAGTACATAACCAACCAACCAACCAACCCTTCAACAATCTTCAAAACGTAAACATAAAATAAAAGCATTGTCTCAAACACACACAAATACACATAATCCGTCACCCTAGTGAACAAAATCTCGCCACAAATACATCAAAATAATCAATGTCTTCAATTTTCAATCTGAAACAGCTACTATAGCTTTAACATTTCGCCGAAATCATAGCCCACCAAAATATATTCATTTTCCTTTCCCACCTCCTCTTTTAATTCTTGATTGACTCCCCCATAGTAAATGTACGTACTAGTCAATCATATATTACTATATACTATTATTATTGTTATTATTACTATTACCATATTAAAAACATAAACATATTTTGTAGAATCAAATCAACATGATGTTTTTTCTTTCTTATTGATTTCACTAGTGAGAATAAGAAATTTATTTTCCAAGGAAAAATAAAAGATATGGATGATCTTTTGTGCCATGAAAAAGAAACGTGCTTGGAAGTTGAAGAGAGAGATGAAGAATGGTCAATGAATCAATCACATCAAGAATTTGGTGTATCTGAGGAGGAGCACGTTGGATTATTGCTTCAAAGAGAGATTGCTTTTGGGTTCAAAAAAGATGAAAATGTTGTGTTTGAAGAATCCTTCAAACGTGCTCGTTTGAATGCAATAAATTGGATTCTCAAAGTTAGTTCATCCACCCTTTTTCTCTTTTATTATATGTTAATTCTAGAAATTACAATTGGAAAAAAATATTGATTTTGACTTCAATTTTTTCCTGATTTTGGATTGATAATAATCTCAGAAAAGAGAAGCATTGGATTTTCACTTTGAAACAGCTTATTTGTCAGTGACTTACTTGGATCGATTCCTTTCTAAACACTTCATTGATGTAAGCTCTAATTATGATCTTCCAAATGCAGCATTTGTTTCTATCAATTGGTCACTCTTGTTTAAGTTTTCATCAATCTAATTAACTGATCAATTATTTGATTACCCTTTTGGTTGAATTTTTACATTTTTATGCAGGGTGAGAAGGATTGGGCAATGAGGTTGCTATCAATTGCATGTCTTTCTCTGGCTGCAAAGATGGAAGAATGCAATGTGCCAGGGCTATCACAGTTTCAATTGGAAGATGATTATGTCTTTGAAGGAAAAGTGATTCAAAAAATGGAGCTATTTGTACTTAGCTCATTGGATTGGAACATGGGTATCATCACTCCCTTTTCATTCCTTTCTTACTTCATCAAAAAGTTCAGCAATGAACCACCAAGTCCTATTGTTTCCAACACAGTGCATCCTATCTTCATTGTAGTAATGGAAGGTGAATCAATCATGAACACTTGAATGTCTTTCTCTTTTTTGAGTTTTAAAAGATTTACACTGTCAGTAGATCACAACTAATCATAATGATTAAAGTCAAATATTTTTAATAATCAAATGATTATGTTAGATTGATACTAGTAGAATCTAAAATCTTTTGCATTGAAAATGATGATGTACACAAATTAAATCCTTTTTGTTATTCGTATTTTTCTTTTTGAGAAAGATGTGAATTTCTTTGTTCAAACATGGATTAACATAATGTATGTTTTCTTATGCAGAGTTCAATTTAATGGATCACAAACCATCTGTTGTTGCAGCAGCTGCCACTTTAGTGGCATTTGATCAAAAGTTGACCATAGAAGATGTGAGATTGAAAATGAATTCAATTTCTCAACATCCCTTACTTCAACCGGTAAGTCGTTGTATTAATTTTTTTTTGCTAAGTTTCACCAAAATCATGATTAGAAGAATGACATCTTAATTAATCTATAAATTTTGCCCTTCGTTTTTTATTTCACAGGATGGCGTATTTGCTTGCTACAGTCTAATTCGAAGATTGTATGAGGAGAAGATTGAAAGAGAGGAGCATAAGCATTTATGTACACCAAATTCTTCAATTATTCGATCCAGGCCAATTGACTATGCCGTTGCTATGACAAAGAGAAGAAGACTCTCATTCATGGATGATGAAGATGGTGGTGACAAGAAGGGACCACATCAAGAAAAATCCTAAAATTTGAAAGTTTTGAAGTTTTAGCAATTTTATGTGAAGATTATGTGTTGTCTTTCTTTGTTACTTTTTGCAATAGTATCATATCACCAAGAGAGAGAGGGGGGAAACTTACAACAGAAAAGTATTGATTGTTACTAGACAAAAAATTGTTTTGGAATTGGATTTATTGGTTTTACAGCTAGGAAATGGAGGAAACAAGAATACAAATTCAGGTTTTGGGATACATATAGTAGTAGGTAGAGACTTGGAGTGCCCAAATCAGCAGGTAAATGAAAGCTATATGCTAATCCAGAAAGCTGTAGAAACAGCCAATTAGGCCATAGCTAAAATCTGAAGGAATCGCCAATTTAGTCTTAGAAATTGAAGTGTTAAACCTAATTTGTTCTCTGAAATCAACAAACTTCTAAAGTAATTTTTTATATTGAAAAATCTCGATTGCATTATTCTTCAGGATGAATTTCGGAGTCTTAATTTTAGGGATTAAATTGATGATTGATTTGTTTCTTTTTCCTCTTCTACTTGGTCGGGAATTACTTCATAACGGAGTTTGTTTGTCATATGTATCTATTGGAACCTACCGTTTGATAGATGCTTGGGATGCTTTAGTAATGTCTTCAAAAAGGCTAAAAGTGGGAAGATAAAACAGTGTTGGTGTGATAGGATGCATGGTTTGTGTTGCATGTTGGCCATCACAAAAGTCTTGTAAAGATTGATTGGATTTGTTTGAATGTTTGAGACTGCTTTTAAGGCGGGACCTACCGTTCTGCCTGGCTTTGTTGTGTTCTTGGGTCATGAAACCCAACATGTTTGTAGAATCAAAAGTATTTTTATGTTGGTTCTGCTTTGAAGCAATAGATTTCTATGAGTTGCCATGTTCATTGTATAAATAACATTACAAAACTTCGCGTAATCTCTGTCTGGGACTATAATCCTTGTATTTAACAAAGCAAAGAAAGCAGAAATCACAAAGATTAGTACTTTCACCGACTTTTTGCCGAGATCATGTTCTTTTGCATGGTTGAGAATGATAAGAGTATTTTTGCCATTTGATGTTGAACACCATACCTGTAATATTTCTGCAATTTGACCATTTACTAAAAAAAGTGGAGCAGCATCCCCACCCTTGCATTTTTTTCTCTTTTTTCGACAGAGTAATGCTTCTTCTTGCGAAAAACTTCCTTGCAGAAACATCACGCCCACTTTTGTCAGTTTTTAACTTGTAACTGTAGCATACTCCTTTTTATCTAACCATCCATGTTTCCCCCAAAGAAGAGATGATGATTGCAATGAATTCGTGAGACCTTTGTGATATTATATTTCGCTAGAAATAGCAGCGCTGTTATCGAAAATATACTTAAGAACAGCACACATGTCATGTTTCCTTTTTCTAGATGTGTACCTTCGAAGTGATAAATAGGCGAAAGCCAAGATAAGTGTAAAAATGTGAAGAAAACAATTTACAAACAGAAATGTTGAAAGGCTAACTTGAAGACCATGATAGAGTATTGGTGTCATCAGTCAGAATGGTTTCTGCATTGAACAAGATCTACTCTGTTTTCCCCCCTATATTCACTTCACTCTCTTTAGTCAATATTGTTCATGATTATCTCTTGCAATTACCTACTCAGCTTTGATAGATGTAAAGTTCATTACACACGACAACTATAAGAAGCAAGAAGAAACATGATTTTCAAAGTCGCTTAACAACGCAAATTAGACCTACTACAAAGTTCAACAGTAAAAAAAATTGTACCAGCACCCACGGCAATGAAAAATATGAGAGGTTATCGGAACAAAATAGACCGAGACAAATGGACCTGAACCTGCTCATGGAAAAGAGTGTAGACTGTGGAACTAAATGAAATATAATTAATTAATCTACTAACTACTCTTTAAAGCACAAAATATACAAGTATATTTTCTTCAACAGAAGATGCCTCATCAAGATCTCAAAACTTTAGAATACCCTCTGTCTAAAAGGACTAAAAATACCAGTTTCTTTCACAATTACCACTACTAGGTTAGAGGAAAAATATTGCATAAATTTTCTTTTTCATTTAAATTTTGATCATCCACAATGAGTATAAAGTGAGCTGAAAATTTTAATCTCCAATCTTAATTCATGGAATATTCGAACCTGGATGACATAATCACACCATGCATTTGATCTATTTACAGGGATAACAGCTTAAAGTTTTAATATTTCCTTAATCTAGTTTAAAAGTTGGCTGCAAGCACCGTTTCAACAGGCATGTGGAAAGATGCACATGAATCCTTTTGGAAATAACTCATTCCTGACTAAGAGAGTAAATTTGAGAAACTGTAGATGGATATCATCATAATTTCATGAATAATAAACAAATAAATCATTCAAATTAAGAGAATTATAACCCCGTATACTGAAAAAGTAGCTCATTATACAAAAATCCCAGTTCATATAATATACATCGCTCTGAAATTTGACAAAAATCGTGCAAAATGTTTGATATATGTCATCTGACGCCAGCAACAAATACCAAATTTAGTCTCTACTCAGTTGCCCTACAAAATTTCAAGCTAGGAAAACACTTGGTTCAATCGGCAACTTTCAGAAGAGACGAGGAGCAAACAAGAACCTTGATTTTCATGTGAGACAGAGAATGACCAAGAATGTACCTAATTGTCTGAATTTATTTTAGACAGATCCCACAGGGATCATCTTCAAAGCTGCACCAATTGGCATGCCAAGGACTCCAAGGAAAACGCTAATGAACCACAGTTTCAAACTTAGAGGAGATGTGTTGGCATAGGTGCCCAAGAATTCAACAATTATGATTTGGAAGATGGCGGTGCAGGTGAGTACAGCTGTGAACACATAATTCTTCAGTATACCTTCAAAAACATTTATCCTCTCCATGTCTCTGGAACTGATCTCATTGAAAACCTAACAAGACATTTGAATACGAGTGGGTTAATAAAGTGTACAATCAGAGAACATATTACAAGGAACCATAGTTTAAACATTTAACACAGGGAATCTCAGCACCCATGAAAGGTTAGAAAGATATTCGACAACAATATTTTAATATTCTAAAAGTCAGAAAATATTATTTGTCTAGTCTGAATATGAAATCATAAATCACATCCCAGAACAATGATTTTCTAAGTTTACCTGACAGAATACAAATGAATTGAAAATGAGTGTATTCAATATCAGATCACTATCCGGGCCATCAAGATGAAAAGCTGTTTTTCCTCTTGTCTGGAGTAACCAGATTATGACAAATTGATATATAGACTGCCCCGTGATATTCCTCCACATCGCGTTACTGATAAAGTTTCCTTTCCTACCAACTGGTGCTCTTTTCATCAACTCATCATTAGGAGGTTCAGTGGCAAGTGCAAGTGCTCCAAGAGTGTCCATAATCATGTTGACCCATAAAAGTTGAACCGCAGTGAGGGGAGCATTTCCTGGGTATTTATATATATCATGAGGAAAAAAGAACAAGGCATACAATGCAAAATTCATAGTTTAACTTTGATAAACATGATAACAAGGAACACATCATGACTACCTGTCAAACAAGCAGAAGTGAAATTGACAATCAAAGCAACAACATTTACAGTTAGCTGGAACTGCACAAATTTCTGTATGTTTATGTAGACTGAACGGCCCCATTTGGCTACAGTGACGATAGTTGAAAAGTTATCATCTAGTATTATTACGTCGGCACTTTCTTTTGCTACCTGAAATTGCCAAAATAACGGCTTTAAAAAATATATTACCAAGTACAAATTTAGAATGACAACTGGTTAAGGGACTAAGATCATCTGCTAGAAACCAATAATAAGATTGGATTTTAGAGGTAGTATTATGCATACAGTGCAAAGCATCTCTCTGAACTAGTGTTATCCATAAAGTGCAAAGTATCTCTTTGAATGAAAACTGCTCCACTTAGTATAGGCTAAATTACCTTGTTGTACAGATTAAATAATGGAGTGTCATTTGCCATTTAGTAATAATATATACATTTGCAAATAAAAAATGTACCCTCTACATAAAAATATCCAATCAAAAAATTATTCATGGTTTACAAATTTCTAGAAAAGAAAATCTTTATTGAGACAAGATCAATGCATTGGTATCAAGACATACCTCGGTTCCAGCAATGCCCATTGCAAGTCCAATATCTGCTTCATGAAGTGCTGGCGCATCATTTGTACCATCACCAGTAACTGCAACAACTTCTTCAAATGTTGTCCTCAAGTGTTTCACTAGGGTATGCTTGTCCATGGGTGAAGATCGAGCCATTACCTGCAGATTTAGACATATTGATTGTTGATATCATTATCATAAACAAATGTTTTCAGTGAAGGGTAATGTAGACCGCCAAGCTTTTACTTCCAGGCTTTGAAAACCACCTCAGTATATTCAAATGATCCATCACTCGGTCCATTTATTATCACTATGTTGGTTTTAATGGCGGTCAACATCCATGTAATCATATGGCTCTTTTAAAGTAATAGTCACGAGAGGACATAATGATATCGTTTGATCCATGCTCTGCCTAGCGAGAAAATATTTTCATTATTTTTGGTGTATATTGTGATTTGAACTTTTGAAGTACATATAAAGTTTGAATATGCATAACAAGGATTTTGCATAGGCTGCTGAGAGTCATCATTCCTCATTATAGTAAATCTTTTAAGATATTGGCATGTTTATGGCAACCTCTAACTAGACCTTTTAATTCCAGGACACCAAGTTCATTCATGTACCCCACCCCCACCCCTTAAGAGAAATGCACGCCAAAACTCAAACTCTGGTAAGAGCAGCTAATCCTTCAAGCAAATTGTCAAGCAAATTAAACAAAAAATAAAAATTAAATGACATTTTATTGACATGCACCTGAATTTTTGGAATGATATCAAGCAATTCTTTCTCACTCATTTCACGGAACTCTGGGCCTTCAATCGCTATACCATCTGTTAAAATTCCACATTCTCTAGCAATCGCCTTTGCAGTATTTATGTTGTCTCCGGTAACCATCCTAACAGTAATACCAGCCGACCTACAAATGGCTACAGACTCTCGAACACCAGGACGGACTGGATCTTTAATACCCACTATTCCTATACAGGTGTAACCATTAATAGGAATAGGACTTCCAACTAAAAACTCACCATGAATATCAATGTAAGCAAGGCAAAGGGTCCGGAGAGCTTCATTGGCAAATTTTTTTATTGTATCATTCAAGTGACTGATGGAGTCTTCATCAAGTGGAACAATCTTGCCATTTGAGTCTACAAATTTGTCACATGCAGCAAGAATTATTTCAGAGGCGCCCTTGCAGTGTGCTCTGTAACCACCATCAGGAAGCTGTAGAACTACCCCCATGCGCTTCTTTATAGAATTAAATGGTTCAACTTTCACAAGTTTTGATGCTTGTCGTTTTTTTTGGAAATCACCACCAAGTGATAGCCCAAATTCCAAGATGGCAGTCTCAGTTGGTGATCCCAGAATCTCAATCTTACCATTTTCATTTTTGACCACTTCTCCTCCAGTGTTGTTGAATATTGATTCAAGTAGAATTGCTATAGCAGAATCAGGAAGATCAGATGAGAAATCAGAAGAGTCGATGGAGCTCTTTACCTCTTTGATCTTCCTACAAATGCAAGCTTTTACAACAGTCATATGGTTTGTAGTTAACGTGCCAGTCTTGTCACTGCAGATAGTGGTAGCAGATCCCATTGTCTCACAAGCAGCCAAATGACGGACGAGTGCCTTATCGTTCATCATTTTTTTCATGGCAAAAGCAAGGCTCAATGTCACAGCTAAAGGTAAACCTTCAGGAACAGCAACAACAACAATTGTAACAGCAATAGCAAAGAATTCCACAATTTCCATTGCATCATCACCAGACCATGTCCATTGGGAACCTTCTTGCAGCTTGCGGCTAAATAGCCCTTGGACCAACACTGAGAAAGTCACCACAGCGAAAAAGAGGCCTATTTTTCCAATAATGGTAGCCACACCATTGAGTTTTACCTGCAAGGGAGTTTCATCATCTCCACCTTCACTTAGAGTAGCCATTAGTTTACCCCACTGGGTTCTCATTCCAACAGTAGTCACAAGCATCTTGCATGATCCATCCTGGACTTTGGTTCCAGATAGAAGAAAAGGATTAAGATCACTGACATTCACTGGTTCACTTTCACCTGTCAAACTTGATTCATTTATACACACGGAGAAACCGGACAAAAAAAGCCCATCCGCAGGGACTTGATCTCCAATATTAAGGTGGACAATATCACCAGGAAGTAGATCATATATTGAAATTTTCTGTCTATATCCATTCCGCGTGACCTGAACTGTAATTTTTTTCTTCTCTTTATCTAGATCCTTAAACTGCAATGATTGTCTGTAATCACTAGTGGCAGTGACAAACACTACAAGCAATATGCTTGCAACAATACCAATCCCATCCTGTGCACCCTTAGGCCACCCTTCCATTATTATGCCAACCACTAAAGAGACAAAAGCACAGACCGCAAGTATCATAAGAGTTGTATCTTGAAGTGCTTCCCATACAAAAACCCAAAATCCCCGGGCTGGACTTTCGGTGAATTTATTAATTCCATAAATTTCTTTTCTCCGATTCAGTAAGGGCTCGGATGTTGATATCCCATTGTTGATAGATGAATTGAGTTTGTCTGTGATACCCTCAACCCCGCCATGAATTTTCAACTTCTTCACATCACGTCCATCAACAATTGTCCCCGCCTCATCAGCACAGATTTCAAAACCTGCAGCTTTTACTTCCTCCGGTACTTTGTACTCACTTGACAGACTTAGTCCTGGAGAGAGAAAAGACTTACTTATCACGTAGAAAGTGAAACCTTTGCAACAATTTTAAAATTCATGTAGGTTGACTTTCTTACCATGGATAAACTGAAGTGCAGCTTGTGAGACCAACACCGCAACTCTGAATTTCTCCTACAATGTATAGTGGTGGCAGGGAATTATGAGACTACAGAATCATTTTTAAAACATTCAAATGACCATGTCCTATTTGAGTAATATTGTAATTAGTAGGATAGTGAGAGGAAAAATATTCCAATCTTTCCATGACTCAGTTTTTAATTCAAAATCATAAAACCCGTGTCTTGAAATTTTTTGCAATGTTATCTGCTCAAACTTAAGTAGGTTTGCTGAAATATGGAAATACTAAGAAAGAGGCTATGCAAGATAAGAGTAATATGGTAATTTATCAGATATGATACAAGTCCAAACCAAGCATGGAAGGGCAGGCAGCTCTTTAACACTATAGCATATCACTACCGATATATGTTTGATAATTATTAATTTCCCTGCAACAATAAGAGTAAGTACCGACAGAATCTCATACCCAATACAACATGGAAGACAAGAAGAGCAGTTGTCTGAAAAATGTGGAGGGAAATAAAAGAAAGGATTGGAAATTGGCAATGGATCATTGAATGTACTGAGTTTAAATCCATAGCTAGTATTGAATCCTTTTATTCTATTTTCCACTTTTGCCGACAAAAGACTAAGGGAAGAACAAAAAACTTGACAATCGTCATGTTGCAGATATTCAAGTAAGTGATTCTTAATTGCATTCCAACCAAGCAAAACAGCAACGCGTATCAATTGTATAAGTTCTTATCAAAAAATATTCATAACAACTTTCTACATGGTACTAGAACTCCCGGTTTATATTGATAACATGGAACTCAAATGAGATCAGATTTGAGTTCCCTATTATCAGTAGAAACGAGGAGCTTTGGTACCATGTAGAAAGCAGTCCTTCATTCAATGTAATGTAGTAGTAGCTTTGATGTGAATGGATCAACATTAAAAATGATTATCAAAACAAGATATAAATTGACCTTGATTTAAATTTAATGCATAAAAAAAAAGAAGCATTGAGATCAGTGAACAGAAGAAGCCAAAAAAGGAAAGTAAAGTTAGGATAAACATGGGAAGTTTCCATTTTAGGATGATATCTGGATCTAGAAAGAAACCTGATTAGAGCGTCTAATAGCTTCAGCTTCAAATCTTTTGGAAAGATTAGCAGTGAAACGAAATCTTCTTTTACGATTCTTAACAACCCAACATAGCTTCCTCCATCTCTGAAGTGCTTCTTCCGATGAGTTTTTTGGTTTCACATCTCCGAAATTCTCATTCAAGTAATTCTCCATTGCTTTCAAACCTCAACAAAGAAAATATCCTGTTTGATGACTTATTTTGAAACCAATTTCAACGGTTTAGATTATTGCATTTTTTGTTAATTCTTTTGATTGATTCAAAACAGAAATTATCCTGGAGTACTAAGAAAGTTTGAATACAGTACAATAGTTGACAATCGTCAACTTCACAAACTCACGCAAAGTTTGGTTTGATTATTATGCTACAAACACTGAGCAAGTCAAACTCAAACAATGTATACTCTCCTACTATGTTTAGATTTGGATCTACTCATATTAATGTTTATAATTAATAATTAATCAATTATTAAACTGTTGAACAAAAGTTGTTTTTCTTTTTGCTAAGTGATTAAACTATTTTGTTTCGTGATTCCTTTTGTAACCCAATTTTTTGGAATAAATAATTATTTCGGTCATCTAATATGTGAGATATTAATTTGTCCTTACAACATAAAAATTACAAACAAATCATTGAGTGTATTTTTTGTTGGCCATTTTTATTTTCAAATGTTTTTTTTATTAATTTAGTTCATAACTTACAAATAAAAAATCACTAGAAGATGTATTTATAATTTTAATGCATTCAAAACATTATATTAACAATGCATCACACATTGAGGTCCAAAATGCATTATATATCCTCATTTTCTTTTGTAACTATAGCTTCGTTGATAAGATGCAAGAAAAATTGTATATAGTGGTTGAAGTTTAAATTTTATTTTCTCATTTCTCTACATTTAGTGTGCAATTCTAAACATTAAAATACTTGAAAAAATATTGTATACTCGTTTTTTTCCTTTAGTTAATTGCAAAATACAAAAATATATGGCCTAAATTTTGATGTAGGAGTTGGATTGGAGATGTGTAGTGGAGCGAAAATATATAGTGGGGGTGTGAGTTTAAACAAAAATGAATTAGGGGGGTGAGAAACAGTTTTCGGCGGTGAGGTGTTTAGCTGCCGGAACGGGATTCCCGTTTGTTATGTTTGTCTTGTCTGCACGTTAGTAGAGAAGCTGTATATCTCTCTGTCAGCGCGTCCCATGTTAGACGTGGGACCCTCGTTTCAGTTTTCCCTTTTTTTCCTTCTTCTTCCTCTATTGAAAAAGTAAATTAATATTTGGATATCCTAACATTTTATTGATATTTATTTTATCAATATCAATGGATGTAAATATATTTACAATTAAATTATATTAATATCTTTTTGAATTGGATAATATAAATATCTACATTTTTTTTTACTATTGAAAATATAAATAAATATCTACATTTGTAATACAACATAATTACTGCTACTATTTTTTTAGGGGATAATTACTTCAACAATATTATATATTATATACATCAACAAATTAAAACAACTTATTTTTTCCTCAATTTTTATTTTATTTTAATGCGGATAAAAAAAATACTATTGTAAAAAAAAGAGAGAGAGAGAAACTACATATAAAGGATTGGAGGAATATGTGAAGAAGAAAAAAACGAATGTAGGTGTCTATATTGCACTTGTATCATATAAGGAATGGAGGTGTCTATATTGCACTTGTATCATCCGGAAGAAGGCTTGGTCCAGATTGTTTGCACAAGCACTAGCTGCGCCTATTGTCAGGTCATAAGCAGCTGAATACCACGTAGGTGCCACCAACCATTTATCCGAATTGATGAGATGCGTCATTTGCTTCGTTGATACAAAATTGGTTAGCACTTTTGCCAAGTACCAACCATCCTTGTCTAAATTCCAAACTCTTTCTAACCTCGACAACAAAGTACAATAAAATTGTATGAAGAAATTTCCACAATCACTATATCGAAACACTTATACACCACAATTTTAATCTACATATTATTATCTTGGTGTTTACCTGTATTTTTGGTACAAGGAAAGTCAACCAAATTTAAAACACATGTAAATGTCAAACCGATGTGAGTGTGGAGTCCAAACAAGTTAATAGGTCAACTCGCGTGTCTTGGGATGGTTTCTCAAATTGTCTCCTAATCAAGTTTTGGTTTTATAGTCGAAATCGGCTAAAAATGGTTTAATGCTAGTTTTGCTTCAAATAGTAAAAGCTGGTAATGTCAAAAACTATTCAATTTAAATGAGAGTAAGGGTAAAAATACATAACATTTTAAAGACGAAATAGTAAATTGTGAGGAAAGGCAAATTGTTGAAGTTGAAAAGACTCGAAAAATATAGAGTTAAATAAGTAAATAGTCCCCCTAAATATACCAACATTTGATTTTAGTTCCCATAAAATATTTTTTAGGTTTTTGGTCCCTTTAAAAATTTTCATTTATGAAATTGGTCCATTTAAAAATACTCAAGGTAGAGCAGGGATTAATTTCATAAATAAAAAATTTTAGAGGGACCAAAAGGCTAAAGAATATTTTATAGGGACTAAAATCAAATATTGATATATTTATGAGGACTATTTACTTATTTAACCCAAAAATATATCGCTTGAAAAGTAAGGTGCTCAATTTGCAAAGACTCGAAAGATAAATATTCTAGAAAAATAAGGGAATTTAGAGTGGTGTACGGCTTCAAATGTAAAGTATTCGAATTAAAAATTTGAGAAGAATTTAAAAGAAGTTGAAAATACAGTGGAAGGCAATGATTTAAAACCCAGACTAGTAGTCAACCCGTTCAAGGCACTGGATCACTAGGTCAGTGGTCGGACCAATGCGTCACTGGTTGGACCGCATGACTATTGACCCAGTCTTTATATAAAAAGTCATGACATAAATTTCATGATATAAAAGTTAATAAAACTTCTTCTATGAAAAAATTAATAAAAATTCACAAATTTAAATAATTACCGAATATATATCAAAATCATATTCTTATTAACAAGAAAAATTAAATGGAAAATATATTTTATAATTATCAACTAAATATGCGAGATATTATTTTTTTAGGAACATGAGAGTTTTTTTTTTTTTTTTAACAAACATTAGAGATATTTATATCATATATTAATAAACATGTATATTTATAGGGCTGGACAAATGGGCGGTTTCAGACGGATCCGGGCCCAAACCCCCAATCCGGACAAACCCACGGATGTCATATACAGACCCAATTTTGTCCATTAGAATTTTTCGGGTTGGGCGGGTAACGGGTGAAATGGGTGAAACGAGTAACGGGTTAAACGGTTGGATTAATTCGGATTTGGGCCTTGTTTTTTAAGCACATTTCTTTATGCTAATTCAATTGGTTTTGACCTAAAAAACGCAAATTAATTGGATAGTTTCAATGAATTAGATTGATGTTTTATTACTTCATATTTGTAAAGAACAATTACAAGTAACACATGTAATTTCTCCAAATCCAGTGCTCTTGGCTGAATATCAGAGATTTTGTCTTATTTGGTTGCATTCTTCAGTTCCAGTACTCCTTGCATGTTCTTAAGGTCCAGATCCACTACTGCTTGCATATCCTTATTTACCATAGATGAGATGAGAACGAGAGAAGGCAGTAACAATTTTGAGAAAAGGGAACAACAAGTGTTGAACCTTCCAAGTAGAGACAACAAACGTAAGAGAACAACAAGTTAGAAGGATGAGATTGAGAGAAGAAATGAGATGGAATGTGAACAATATGAAAATAACAAAACCTTTTGAAATCTAGTGTTGTTGTTGTCATATGTCCAGAACTTCAAAGATAGAAAGAAAGAGGAGAGCGGCGGCTGCAAGCAGCTGCTAGGGTTTCTAATTATTCAACATCTGAAATTTTTTAGTATTTATATGAGTTGGGTTTGGTTTGGTGGTTATGGGCTTACTCTCATGCTTGGTGAATATTATCCCAATTAAATTTTCTTCTACATACATGGTCGATTACAGATTTTTAAGCCCAACCCGGTTGGAACAAAACCTCCCAACTGGTCCGACCCTATATTAACCATGCAAAACCGATTTTTAAGCCCGTTTGACTCGTACGAACCCAACCCGTTTGACCCATTTCTTAGCGGGCCGGACGGATTTCAACGGATTTAACCCCTTTGTCCAGCCCTATATATAGATACTCGTGAGAAATAAACGTTTCAATTAAATATATATAGTTTAGATGAAAATTTAACAAGCAAGTTCACATAGTCAAGAGGTAAGTGTTAACAATATTGTACCGCATGTACCTCGAGTTCTGGAAAGCTTGAGTTTATTTATGGTTAGAGGTAGGCTTTAAAACCAAAGTATCCAACCTTGAGTTCTCCGTGAAAACTCTTATTTATAGATGAAAAGTAACTACTACTTCAGTAAAAGGTCACAATCATGGTAGTTACCTTGTTGAGCTAGTCTTAGTAGATTGTGTATTGTGAGTCTTCATCTTCATGTAGCAAAAGCGTAATAGTTTCATGATATCCATTTGTGACTTGTCAACATGGTGCACAAGGCATTTCATCTGTTGATTTCTTCCATTTGTTGACTTTTTGTTAAAACTTGTTCAGTTTCATCAAGATGAAATTTTGTCAGTAACACTTGATAAAATAAATCTGCTAATGTCATGTAAATCCATGAGTTGTCAGTCTGAGGTGGTTTTGCGATCATGCTGCCATCATACAACCAATTTCGATCCCAAATTGAAATATTTCTACCATTACCGATGCACCATTTATAGCCTCCTCAAACAAAAAAATTGAACTCCTAGTACTACGTTAAACTTACCTTGGGTTCTGACCAATATTGGAGTTCAAAAAATCAACTCTAAAATAGCATCTAGCTTTGAAGACGATGCATGCCTGCATGCACTATCAGAATATGGGCACGAGACGTTCCTGTTGCAAAAATAAAATCAGTTTTCTGTAAGTTGATCGCTTGAACAAACATTGTAAAATGCTTTTCATGATCAATGCCTCTAAATCATTTGACATGAAAAGCAAATAATCATCTACAATAAGAAGTTGAGACATGATAGCAACACTCCTACAAATCATGGTCCCATGAATATCACATCAGATTTCAGGTTGCTTAATAAGAGCGGAGAGGCGTTGATCAACACAAGATAAACAAATACGGCGAGAAAGAATTTCCTTGACGAAAGCCTCTACCAAGAATAATAGATCAATCATATCACAATTAACAATCAGAGAGTAATCGACCGATTCCATACACGTCATCATCCCTCCCACCCGTCTATTTCTGAGAGAAGGCCATGTAGTGAATAATGATATTAAACCGAACATCCAAACATTTGATGATATGTTATTTTTTATATATAATTATTTAATAGTTAATTTAAATCTTGAAACCAACTTAAAGAAAAGTTTTTGAAAAATGTGTCTTCTTTCAAACTTTTATGTTAGATTGCCTAATTTATCATCATATTAAATGGTCAAAATTATGGGTTGGTCAAAATTTATGAAATGGAAGACCAAAATTCCGTAATTAAAAATAGAGATGACCAAAATTGAGGACCAAAACTTGAATTAAACCAACAATTTATTGAGAAAAAAGAAAAACAATAAATTGTGGGACATAAACCTAACCTAAAAAAATAATAATAAAAAAGCTTTTCAAATAAAGGAGGTTTTCTACCCCTTGAGTAAGCCTTGTGTAAATTGGTTTCCTTTTGCATTTTCTTTTTTCTTGTCCTAGAAATCACATCTTTAAAAGGTTTTTCATCAACAATAGAACAATTATGCAAATATCTATTAGTTGTCATGTTCTCTTCTTCGTCAATATATATCATATCTTTAGTTCCTGTAACATTTTATCCTTAAAAAAATATCGCAACACCTTCAAGCCATAAGCAACAATGAGATTTAAGTCATCAGCTGACAACAACATTTTAAAATAATATTAATGGTAATGTTTTCATTCAATGTTGAGTCACTCCAATAACCTACGATACACATATCTAGATAATGGTATCTATGTTGTTTTGTGTTGGTTAAATAGACGAGATTGATTCCAAGACCTCATACAAAACATTTTTATAACACGTTTTAATAAACCGGGTCAAATTCTCATTTGAATCCTGTTGACTACTCCTTCCCCATGAACAACAGTTTTTAAAGTATTTTTTTTAACTATTTGAGTACACATGTCGTTCTATTGTAATATGTCGTTCAACTATAGTTTTTAGTGTATTAGAAATTATGCACAAATCCTATGGGTCGATTTTAAAGTTTAAGAGGGAAGGACTTTAGAAAAGGGAAAAAAAGGGAAGGAAGGAAGAAGTAGAAAAATGAAGGACTTTAGGAGATGAGAATTTTGGGAGGATTTGGAGGAAAACTCCAGAAACGTACCCAACATTGAACCGAAAAGACTTAACAATTACTCTTTCCGTTCTAAATTAAACGACTCATTTGTTCATTTCACACTTATTAAAAATATGTATAAGTGAAAGAGAGAGAAAAATAGTTTTAAGTGTTGGAACATAGGGTGTTTCGCAAAATCACCTCTTAAGTTTTGATGATAACAAGGTATTAAAATTAACAATTGGATATGCTAAACATTTGTTCAATTGTACAGGATCTTAATCAAAGCACTATTCATAAAGGTTCTGATTGAACAAGTCAAAGAGCAAATGAATTTTTTATTGAAGCTTAAAGCGTCTGAAAGAAATGCGTCTGAAGAAATGTGTATGAAGAAAGCGCTCCTGAAGACACGTCATCAGAAGCAAGGTCATCAGAAGCAAGGTTATCAGAAGCATCTCATCAGAAGCCACTTCACCAGAGTTGACAAAGTACAATGTACGAAGTG
>Ga0315914_1001309_pt1 | contig 36695 bp, 15 predicted proteins | sample MpolenodulesMG_FD_203920 | JGI IMG/M metagenome (GOLD analysis project Ga0315914, IMG submission 203920) | Medicago polymorpha root nodule microbial communities from Los Angeles, California, United States - elongated nodules | ecosystem: Host-associated > Plants > Roots > Nodule | place: USA...
TGTTGCATTCATAGTCGTTGGAATCATGAATTTGCAATATTTTTTTTAAGAATTGGCACGGATCCTTCTACAGATTTTGACCAAGTTTTTTCCATTAGGTGCTTGCAATGGGAAATAGCGATGAAGAGATATCTACCAAGACGGAAAAGCCTTCTTCACCTGTAACAGTGGTGAGCTCTACTAGTCTACTGTTCCTATGTCGTGTGGTTGCATTTATAATAAAAACTTGATTTTTGATGTATTTATGCACTCATCTTTTAATAGGATCAGACCAACCAGACGAATGTTCATGTCTATCCTGATTGGGCAGCCATGCAGGTTACTTACCTTTTTCCTTTTGAGTTGTTTATCTCCAGTTGCGATCGATGTTTACCTCTAATTAATATCAAATTGAAATTATTCCTTGAATTGCTACCAAGTACTGATCGTTGTTTTCTCATTTAACAAAAATATTTACTTTATGGTATGAGACTGAATTTTTATCCACTTGAAAATGGTTCACTTTATGAATTTTACAAACATAAATGACCATTAGAAAACTGATAATCTAAATTGTCCGCTATATCTTCAGGCATATTATGGACCAAGAGTTGCCATGCCACCTTACTATAACTCACCTGTGGCTTCTGGTCACACTCCTCACCCATATATGTGGGGGCCACCACAGGTAATAATAACATAGGCATCAATTGCTATGTTATATTAACATTCTTTGTTTGTTTTATGTCTTGGTGTATACCCTAGATGACATGAATAAGCAATTTATTATTTCTTGCAGCCTATGATGCCACCTTATGGACATCCTTATGCGGCAATGTATCCACATGGAGGGGTGTATACTCACCCTGCAGTTCCTCTTGTATGCCTACATTCTTACCTTTGATTTTTCAGTTTTTAATTTTAATTTTTGCTACTGAAGCTTATGTTAATTGTCTGGACCATGTTTTGGTTCATATTTTACTGAAATTGATCAATACTGACAAAGGTTGTATCTCCTCTGCTATCAAAAACCTTTCCACACTATGATTACCTTAATGCATTATACTTGCAATTAATTTTTCATCATTTATTACGAATGCTTTATTTTTCGGAATTTTCCCCACAATCTTATGAATTCTGTTTTGTAAAATATAGGGTCCACATCCACATAGTCAAGGAATTTCATCTTCACCTGCTGTAAGTTATAATTTTCTCTGTGATCAGTTCATACTTTAGTCTTAATGCTATCAAATTATGATCAGTTGGAATTGGTAAAACAATACAGACTGGAACTCCTTTAAGCATAGAGACACCTCCCAAATCATCTGGAAATACTGATCAGGGTCTGATGAAGAAATTGAAAGGGTTTGATGGACTTGCAATGTCAATAGGCAATGGCCATGCTGAGAGTGCTGAGCCTGGAGCTGAAAGCAGGCAATCACAGAGGTTCGTTGATGTTCTGTTTATATACATGAAGTTTTCCAACAGCATACATATATCCTATTTATCTTTCTCTCAGTTGATAAGATTGGTCCATTTGTTTGTTATTGTGGATAACCAAGTAATTTTATGATGATATGAACAGTGTGAATACCGAGGGTTCGAGTGATGGAAGTGACGGCAACACTTCAGGGGTGAGTACTTGGTTGCGATGCACTTCTTTTCTTATACTTTGTTGACCATATGCAATTGTTTCGCCTATAGTCTATTTGTTTAAAATGATTTTATAAAATTGAACAATTCAATTAAGATATTTGTCCGTCTTATGATCAGGCTAATCAAACAAGAAGGAAAAGAAGCCGTGAGGGAACACCAACCACTGGTATGACTCTGTTCTTCACCAAGTGTCACATCTTGATGAACAATAGAGTTGTCATGGGATCACAATTATATTTGTGTTATCATCATGATGTCAACCAGTTTATTGAGTAGGGTCTTGATAAGTTGAATGATATTATATCATTGTTGCTCAGTAAGGGGTATATTGCTCAAGTTTTTAACTTTGCAATCAGATTCAGACACATTGTAGACTCTAAAGAGTGGTCTTTTACCCATATTTCCTACTTCATACCGTATTGATATTGGCGTCTTATCCTAGAAATTATAATTAAATGTCATATACCAAAATATGGTATTAAAATAATCAGCGTTGATGGATATGTTTTCTCTACTGTTTAAGCAGATGGAGAAGGGAAAACTCATACACAAGGTAGTCAAGTTTCCAAAGAAATCACAGTTTCTGATAAGATGATGGCAGTTGCCCCTGCTGGTGTCACAGGTCAATTAGTTGGACCTGCAGTTTCTTCAGCGATGACCACCGCGCTGGAGCTAAGAAATTCTTCCAGTGTTCATTCTAAAACAAATCCCACAAGTGCCCCACAACCTTCTGCTGTATTGCCTCCCGAGGCTTGGATACAGGTACAGTAACATATAATTCGTCTCAACAGTTTAAATACTCTACAGTACATGTACATTTGAGACACGTTTGAAACACAATGTGATAATTATGCAGTGTCATCATCCTTTTAATGATTTTAAAATAATTCCTTTTGGTATGTTTGGGTTTGTAGAATGAGCGTGAACTGAAGCGTGAGAGAAGGAAACAATCAAATCGAGAATCTGCTAGGAGGTCCAGACTAAGGAAGCAGGTATGATACAAATGTTGGCATCTTTAGTTCAGTCAGAATCATATATTAATCAGGTTCTTCCGTTATCACACACTTGATAAAGATTATACTCAGTATAGGCTTGTGACTAACGTGCTTATTCCCTCCCTTCAGGCTGAGGCCGAAGAACTGGCACGAAAAGTTGAATCCTTGAATGCTGAGAGTGCATCACTTAGATCAGAAATAAATCGACTTGCTGAGAAATCTGGAAGACTGAGGATGGAAAATGCTGCATTAAAGGTACTGTTCACTTAATCTTTCATCTGTATGCATACATGTCATTGGTGTTATTCTGTGGTGCTGAGTACACTTCATTTTTTTTTCGATTCAGGAAAAATTTAAAATTGCTCAACTGGGACAACCGAAAGAGATAATTTTGACCAACATTGACAGCCAGAGGACTGCACCTGTAAGTACAGAAAACTTATTATCAAGAGTTAATAATAATTCGGGTTCTAATGATAGAACTGTGGAGGATGAGAATGGTTATTGTGACAACAAACCAAATTCTGGTGCGAAGCTGCACCAACTATTGGATGCAAGTCCTAGAGCTGATGCTGTGGCTGCTGGTTGATACAAAAAACCATGATCACGTAGTTTTGGCATATTACAAACCCAAAACTACTGCTAACAGTTTTTCTGTGGGGATGGATCAGCTGAATTTTAGTATCTAAATCCATCAAAACCAGAACTAATTCATTGCTCATCATCAGTTACTTAGGAAAGAGAACTATATTCTATTTAGATTTGACAAATATGGATGACTACTAAAGTTTGTATAATCAAGAAAATTAGATATTTTAGTTTAGAGAGGGATGTTGAAACCGTCGCATAATATATTATGGTGTGTGTATTAATGATTGGTGTGCAACTTATAATGGTATCTGATAAAGTTTTTCTGGCTTTTCATTCTCAGGCATGTATTTTTCATTGCTTGGCTTTCTGGTATATATTTGACTTTGGTCTTATATTTGACACCGGGGGAGTAATGTTTTTTTATGGCAAGGGAGACAAAAAAAAACACTTGACGCTAAATGATTTGAATTTAAACAAATTATTTTATTGAATTAATTTTGGTTTAAAAGTTGTTGAACATAAGATTAGCAGTGAACCTAAGACTAAATTTGAAGGTACAAATTACACGTGAATTTCAGCTCAAGCTGAATTAATTTTTGAAGACAAACATTTTTTGTTAAATTGAAATTGTATTCTTTTTCAAATTATTTTTAGCTCTTACAAAATATATAAGTCTATTAATTTAATGCTCAATAGAATATTCTATTGTGGATACAATTACCTCTCTCTTGCCAACTTCGTGGTTGTTTTTACCGGTAAAAAGTAAGGCCCACATATACACACTTTCCCTCCATAAATACCTAGCTTATACCGTTTCTGGTTGGAGTCAATAGAGTGTAGCCGATGACGGTGGTTGAGCTCCTCGGTGGGGTGTCTCGCTTGCAAAAACTTTCACTCAAGTCAATTTTCGAGTGAGGTGGGTGAGAGGTTTATCGGAATACTATGTACATATATCCTTTTATAGGAAGGATTTTAGAAGAATTGAGTGCACTTGACATTAGTGTTTGAACTTTTGATGCTTATCATTGCAGGGCATCACACTAATGTTGACAGTGCAACTTCTTAATATGGACGTATGTATTAGAGTTGTAAAGGACTGATCTCATATGAGTCCTTTAGAGTAAGGTGTTCGGAATTTGTCATCAACAACAATAACTTCTTTTGAGAAACAAAACATACTCAATTTGTTGAACTTAACACTAAGATGTTCGAAATTCATTAGTCTTAACAGTAAGGTGTTCGAAATTCATTATATCAGTAATGAAGTTTCACATAAATTAAAAATAAAAAATGGATCATATGAAAATATGATAAAAATGTAACAAAAAAAAGTTTATTTGAATCAAAATATGCTTTGAAGCCCATTCCTCATACTTACGTTCATTAATCTCAATGGTTCCACTAAAAAAAAAGCACAATCCATTGAATTTTTTTAACATTACCTATTACAGTATTTATAGTGAATTTCTTTCGGTAAATTCTTTAGTACTTTGAAATTTGGTTGGTACCATATCTCATAGGAAAAAAATTGTTAAACTTTTAAATTTATTTTAATATAAATTATAAAAATTGTTAAACTTTTAAATTTATTTTAATATAAATTAGTATAAAATATATGACACGCGTACATATTCAACTAAACTTTATTGATACATTGTGTTAACCTTTTTTTTTTGTTGCCATCAATTGCTCAGCGTCCTACTTTTTACATCCTAAAATCTAAAAGTGGGGGCTTTTGCCTCTTTTTACACTTCAAAATGTATAATACTACAAGTATATATAGGTGGGGGCAAAGTGTGATTGTTGCTCTTTTGGTCCCTCCAAATGCGCAAATGATTCAGGAAATATCTCTCGATTTTTTTTTTGCCTTTTAAAGACTTTGGTAGATAACTTTTTAATGTTGTTTTTCAAGATAAAGAGCAAATAGAAGGTGTGTGTCAAAAGAGCAAACATCTAGAAATGCAAAGGATAATAACTGTTTGGGCCTATTCGTCTAATTCAACATGGATTTCTACTCTACCCCCTGCACTTTTCGCTCCCACCCAGCTGAATGGACACTAATGCCCATGCGTTAGTTAAGTCACGCAGCGTGACTTGAGTGTTTTTACAGCAAAACAGAAACACAACACTCTCATTTTCAAACTTCACCAGAATACGATTTTTCCCTTCCAAGTGCGAATTTCACACAACTCAAGCAAATCATCATCAAATCACGCAATTGAACAAGTAAGTGTTGGTTATTCTACATCATTGCTTAATTTTTGTTCAAATTTTGTGATATTTTTGAAGAAATTATATATTTTTAGCTTTTTAGAAATTTGGCTTGCATGTTAGTTTTGATGATTGTTAGTGATGAATTAAGTTAGGAATTGTATTTTAGATGTTGTTTAGGGTACAATGTGGTATATTATGGTTTAGAAATTGTTAGATTTCTTAGTTGTTTGAAAATTGCATTGTATGTGTTTGATAAAATGTCTTAATGATATTTTTTTTTGTTTTTTGGATTGTTAATGATGAAATTAGTTAGAAATATATTTGTTAATGTTAGTTATAGTTAGTTTCAAGACAGTGTGGTAGTTTACAGATTGAATTGTTGTTGTTGATTATAAGTTTTTTTGTTGTTCAATTGTTGGAAATGTTGTGCAAATATTTTTCGGAGGAATACGTCTCAGAGACCGCCTAAGCCGCCTCATGATAGGAGTGACAGATTTAGGGCAAGGAAGCCTTCCCCTATTGGTAGTTTACGGAGGGAGAAACAAGCATTACACCCTCCTATGGCTGGTCGAGGGAGAGGTGGGGGAAGGAGACTTGGTAGAGTTGATGCTGTTGGGGATCAACGTCACAGACGGGTCCATCCCAGACGGTGGACCCGACACAGTACCAGCAAGATTATCAGGTGTATGAGCAGATGCATGATCAGGCGTATCATTTTAAGGAGCCTTAGCCTCATCAGTATCAGTTTGATGCGTATCAGCAGCATCAGTATGAGGATCATCATGAGCAACCTCATATTGAGCAGGAGCAACCTCATATTGAGGAGCCTAGCAGCAGGATGATATTGAGCAGCCACAACAGCATGATGGTGGGGGTCGTTTTCAGGGGGTGCCGAGGGTGGTGTACGAGGCCGGACCGGACGGCTATGTAGGGGGGCCTTCTGAGCTCACGCTTTTACCTTACTTTGGTGGACATGCGGCATGCAAGATTTGGGTTGATGCCGATGTAAGTATATTTTAATGTTTACTTTATTTCTTTTACTATTTATACAACTTATTTTAATTATTATTTTACTTATTTAATATTAGAATTAAAATTTATGTTAGAATATATTTAATGTTTATTTTACTTATTATTTATTTAACGGTGTTGTTTGTTGTTTTTTGTATTTCAGTTTCGAAAAAAACATAGGGTGAAAGGTATCTCGCACGGGAAGAAGTCGAGCCTTAAAAACCTGACAATCCCTCAGCCGGGTGCACAAAAGCAATGCTTTTGGGATGAAGTGAATATGTTCGGTCTTACTCCCCTCTTGACTAGTGGGTACGAGAACATCTCTCACGGGTTCGTTTGTGGATGAGAGAGAGATGGCAGGAGGAGACCAACAGCTTCCACCTACCTGTTGGGGAGATGACCATCACACTAGATGATGTGGCGTGTCTCCTAGGCATCCCCATCACTGGGAGGCTCCTTCCTGATAGAGAGTTAACCCGTGACGAGGGGCTAAAGATGATGCAGGTGGACCTACTTTTTACAACGGAGACTGCCGCTAAAGAGATGACAAAACAGGGTGTTGCTCACATCAGTTTTGGTGTACTGAAGAGGCGCTACGAGGAGCTCTTGAATAGGTGTAATCAGCTGCTTGAGCATGACACATAGGAGGAGGAAGATGAGCGATCTCAAGTTAGGTTGGCCTGCATTAAGGCGCTTTTGTTGCTCTTGCTTGGCTAGACCATTTTTTTCTAGCAAGAACAGCAAAAACATTAATCTGTTGAGGTTGCTTGCGCTGCAAGATATGGACGAGTTGGACAACTGGTCATGGGGTGGGATGGGACTTGCTTTCCTATATGAGCAGTTTTCTCTTACCTCCGAATCATTTATGGCCTCCTGTGGTGGTTACATGACCTTGCTTGTGGTAATATTTGTTTTTCTTCTTTTTTACTTATTGGATCGTAAATGTATAGTTATTTGTATAATACTTGTGCTGATATAATTTATTTCTTTGTGTTTGCAGGGATGGACTTTGGCACACTTCGCGAACATCATTCCGAGGATTGATGATGAAGACTACGACCCTACTATTTCCCCGCTTGTTAGTCAATGGAAATCTCCCAGGGGCTTTTCTAATCCTGGACACTACAGAGATGCCATTGATTCGTTGGACCATTCTCATGTCACCTGGAGGTCGTACGAGAGACAACGACACATCACGCCCTTTCAAAACATATGCTGGTACTCCGGATGGATCATAGCCGACAGCGAGATGATGATCAGTCACTTGCCAGAGCAAATCTTAGGCAGTACGGGTACGTCCAGACTATTCTCAGGGCTCCTACAGACATTGAGCTTCTTGCGGCAGATGACGGGGCCCAGGCCTTCATAGAGTTTGCTCTACATGTCCTCAACCATCAGTAGAGGGGTCATCAGGTTCCGGATAACCAGCTATGGGCTCATACTAAGGGGTACATGAGATGGTTCATTAGAGTATCACATGCTATTGTGAACCCCCTGCTGCCATTCCTGACTACGCAGCTGATGCCCCTCATCGTCCTATCCCTCCTTACGAGGAGGTTATTGTTGAGCAGCAGTGGGTCGGACATCCTCCCGACCCATACCAGATCATCAGGGCCAGAGTGGACGGTGCAATGGGACATCCTACTGTGTTTCATAATCCAGAGGAGGTTATGCGCTTGATGCAGGGCATACAGTCTGAGTGGAGCATGCTGGAGCAGATGCTGGCTCCGCGGAGGAGGAGAAGGAGTCCACGGGATGGACCAATATGACTTGTGTAGCCTTTTTTTTATGACATTTTGTTGGATTTGGTTGTAATCCTATTACACTTACGCTTTTTGGCGTTTTTTATGACATTATTTGTTATTTTATTCCGTTGTTTTATTCTGTTATTTTTCGTAATATAATTATGAGTTTAATGCTTGATTGAATGAATGCTTGAATGAATGATGAAAAATGTATGCTTGAATGAATGTATGAAAGAAGGATTGAAAAATTAGAGAAAATAGAAGTTTCTGCCTCATCTGGTTTTTTACACAGACTGAGCGTGAGTTAACTCACGCATGTGTTAATGGTTGCTTAAGTTAACCCACGCAGTTCTTTACACTTGCGTGACTTAAGTCACACAACTTTAGTTAACTAACACATAAGTTTACACTTGCGTTAGTTAACTAACGCATGAGCATTTTAGGCAACGCTGCAGGGTGGGAGCGAAATGTGCAGGGGGAAGAGTAGAAATCTTCAACATGTGAAACTTTGTAACGAGTCCAAAAGGCCCGTCCCATTATGATTCCAAATTATTCTTGTGACCGGTCATCTTTGAGAGTTTTCTTTTTCCATGTTTTTTTCCGTCTAATTTAGGGTGTTGGAAGATGTTTTTAACAATTTAGAATCTATGATTTGAAATGTTGTAGAGCGTGCGAGAAATAGTAAGACAGATGGAAAAAAATTATCTTCTTCTTTTGGGATGCTTATTTGAATGTTCTAGTTAGGGAGTAAAGATCCTCTCCATTTGTGTATATGTCTATGAATTTATTTTTATAATTTTTTATTATAGATAATTACAGTTAAAGTTGTGTATTGGCATGTGTGTAGGGATTGACTGCAATATATATTTAGAAATGGAGGACGTGTTAAATAATTGAATCTTTTCCTAAATATGTTTTTTTTTCTTCATATAATAACTTCATAATATATAGTATAAGAAGTCTCATATTCTTTATAATTGTTGTTTTCGAATTTCAGAAAACTGTTTTTAAAAAGATTTTAAGCCATCGAAGAGATATTGTTGGACTGAGTTGTAAACTATGTCTTTAACTTTAAGATATTTTGCAATATTGTCAACAATTATGTAAGATACAGAATCAACCACGACGTTTTCATGGTAAAACAACCCAAACAAACTATATCGACTTTCCACTACACCGTAGTAAAACAACAATTATATTGGTATTCATGTTAAACATGATATAGTTTTTTTTAATATACTAGACCTCTACCCGTGCGATGCACGGGTTTGTTTCGATTTTCATATATAAACATCAGGTTGACTATATTATTAGTTGTCGACATGTTTAAATGTATTATGTATAACATTTCTATAAAGACTGCAATGAGCAAAAACGCACCGTAGTTGGAACTCGTCATACAAAATCTAAACAATGAGTAAAATTTAAATAATGAGTTAATTAAATAGTTCAAAATACTCATTAAAGGAAAAAAATTATTGTATAAAGTTAGTATGAGAAACATATCAAGTGATTTAACCATAGAAGTCTGTAAGGTCACCTATATTTTCATTTTTCAAGACATATGTCGAAGGAAAAAGGGGAAGAAATGGATGAAAACCACAGACTTTTGGGTTTAGATTGCGAAGGAGAAAGGAGAAAAAAAAGGGTTCGAAACCGTTTGGAAAGAAAGGAAAATGAATTGATTGGTTTTTTTTTAAAAGGGAGTTTAATATTGGATATCATGTAGTGGAAGTCAAATAATATCATAAAAACAGCAAATGGCTTTGGTGGTTAAAATACTGTGAAGTCACCAACATGGCATGGGTTTGACACTCTGGAGGTATTTTTTGTCTTAAATATTTTTCAGAACCCTAAAAAAAGGGCGGGATTATGGTTAATCAGGGTTGCTTGCAACACTATTTAACATTTAGATATATAAAGATAAAGATTTTTAAATTTTAGTATACATACGTGTGGTTATCACTTATTGGGCTGATCTTATTTGAAGTAACCAATTCATATAATTAGTTAGTGAATTTATACTTATTTAAGCTAGTTATTCAATTTATTTCACAATTTTTTATGTACAAATTATATTTAAAAATTGAGTATCATTCAAAGTTTTGATAAAGAGAAATGATATTTGTACAACTATTTTTTAATAACTTTTGTGACAACTTTTTCTCTCATACTCATATTATATTTTTACTTTCTCACTCGATTGTTTTGATTTATGTGTCAATATATACATTTCTTTATAAGTTTATGGTTGTCATAAAAGTTGTCATACAAATAATTGTTCATATGATACACATTTTTGACAAACTAGCTAGGGATGTAAATGAGAGTATCTATAGGCACAAATAATATGATATCGTGCGAGCTTTGTAGGATAAATATGATATTTGTGTCGTTTTATATTTGTGAAGTTATGTTTTAAGCTAGTGGTACGGTTTTTTTTCCATCCCTTTAACCAACCGTCACCCATACCTAACACTGTTCACCATAGTAGTAATTTAAAAACGACTTTAGGTAATGTAAGGTCCTATTTGTTTAAATTTTGGTAGACTACAAAATCCTATCCAGATGAACATTGGTATTCAAATTCAAATAAGCAATCACCATCAACACAAAATAAAAATAAGTTGTCACGCCAAACAATTCCCCAAGTCCCAAACTTTTGTCTATCTCAATAATAGTAGTAATGAATATTAAAAAAGTGGCCAGTGTTTCCCATCATTGAGAAAAGAATAATAAGAAGACAAATTTTAAAGATAAGCCCGCAATTTGAATGACAAATCCATTTTCCACAACTCATTAGACAAAAAAGCAAAAAACCTCAACAAATACGCATGTCCTTAAAATAGTGTGATTGTGATGTGATGATATCTTTGTGTTCAATTATCAAAATTGTTTGGAGCTCATTTTTATTTTGAAAAATAGATGAAATTTATGGTGCACTTTGTATTACGTAGAAGGCAAGCTTATGGCTATTTTGAAATCAAATGAAATATGAAAAGACTTGAAGATTTTATTATTGAAAATAAATTTAGTGAAATGCTAATTTACTTGTATGTAGTGAAATATATACGGGTTAAACAGTTAATCGGGTAAAAATTTACTGATTAAGCTGAATAAGTGGGGAAAAATAACCATATTAATTTAATAATATATGCCTAAAAAATCATATAAAAATGTAATAGTTAAGATTGATTTTTTATTTTATCATTAAATCCATGAATATTTTTGAACTATGGATCAACTAATATAGTTCACCTTGTTAACCTTCCCTTGTATTTTGACGTAAAAAATTTGATATCAAAATGCTTATTTGATTTCAAATAACGTTACAGTTTAATTTTGATCATCTGCAAGATTCTTCCTCCAAAAGGTACCTATATTTTACTTGTTTTTTTCAAAATTTTCTTATTCCAAATTCTAAACATTCAAATTATCACACTACATTACATTAAACAATGTTTTTTGACGGTTAGTACATGTGTGTTGTACACTACACATGGATTTCTCATATCTCCACGTCCTAATCCTTAGATTAGATCTCAACACACAATACAATATACTAGTACAATTTACGAAACCGGTTTTTTCTCCTTATCTTCAGCTTATGTGTTGATTCAATGTTTATCTCATTTTAACAAAATATTATTACCTACTACCAATTTTATTTTGGGTTGGTAGAAAGTTCTATACTTTTTTTTGATTCATTTCCAAGTTTGGTGTTTGATGAATTAATACATACTTCTAAGAAACTAAAAGGTTACCTTTCAACTTTATACTTGTTTGTTTCTCACACATCTTACCACTTTTTATTTTCTCTCTTACACCCCTTTGGCTTGTTGCTGTTTTTTTTTAACAGATATTTGATTCTTATCATTGGATTGGATGCAATCATGCATTATCATTCAACAACTTGTGCCAATTTGCGGTTTCTGTTTGAATTACTGCTTCAAGATTGTTAACGTAAGTACACTGTTTAAATGCTTGATCACATAGGACTATATCAGTTACTTGTGTAGCAATGTCTTGGGTTGGAGTGATTTTTTTTGTTCCAACCCTATGAGGAAGAGGCCCTAGGCAGACTCGAACTCGGGAGTATGAGGGGATTTTCTTGAAAGAATTACTGTTATTATAACTTTGGTTATATTCTTAAAGAATTTATTTTCACAGTTATGTGTCTTGGTTTTATGCATTGTGTAATAATTGTAGAATCTTTCCAAGTTCCTTTAGTATAGAATTGTCTTTTTCTTCTGTAAATCTGACAAGGTTGATTGATATTCAATTGCCAAATGTTCAAACTTGATGTTTATGTTTTTGTCTTTCATGGCTTTAATTGAATTTCAGCATACATTTGTAGTTATTTTTTTTAAATAGACTTAGGATACCCTAGATCTGAATCATACTGGTGAGGATAGATTAGGTGGGTTAATTGGCTATTGAGATTTTGCTTTTGATTGAAAAAGCTAATTCACTTGTTTGTTTCAGTATAGGTGTGGACCGGATCCCCTTTCAATCAAAGGGCATTGGCGTGTAGGGAATTCATTAAGCGTATCAGGGTTTGCTCTGAGAGTAGAGGACTTAAATTATTTCAGATGGGGCATTCGGCAGCTGTGTGGGACTTTAGGGCAGCAACAGAAATGACAAAGGACCAGAATGGAATTAGTCAAGTTGTGCTTCGGACCCCACAAGGCGCTTCGGCAAGGGTGAGGAAAACTTGTCGATTGATGTGTTCGCATCAGTTTTAACTTTTAACATTTATAACTTTAATTATCAATACTGGAAATCTTGGTTCATAATGATATTTTTAGTTTGAACATATAATCAAAAGTAGCATTAGGAATTAGCATTAACTGTCTTTTTCTTGAAATTAGGTGAGCTTGAATGGAGCACAGGTCACATCATGGCGCAATGAGCAGGGGGAAGAACTTCTATTCACAAGTAGCAAGGTCTGTCTTTTAGTTTTCATTACAAATTATATGTATTTTAGATTATGGCATTGTGGAAATATAGAATTGTAGCCAATTTTTCTTTGTAAAGTGGCAAACAGTCATATTTTATTAATTTCTCTTTGCAATTGATTATAGACAACTCCAAAGGCACAAAAAGCAGCACGAGGAGGAATTCCTATATGTTTTCCACAGGTATAATTAATTACTGTTTTGAATATTCAATCTCAAATCTCAATAAATTTTACCATGCATAACTCATATATCTTAGACCTAAATTTGTTTATAATAGTTTGGAAACTGTGGATCGATGGAGCTGCATGGATTTGCAAGAAATAGAATGTGGGTGATTGATGAAAACCCTCCTCCTCTGCCAGCAAACGATTCCAGCGGAAAATCCTTTGTCGACCTGCTACTCAAATCATCTGAAGAAGACATGAAATGCTGGCCACATAGGTATTAACTTGAACGCTCTAATTTCCATACCTCATGAGTTATGTTCACGTCAATTAGCAGAGTGATAATATCACATGGATATCTACTTTGAGTGATTTCTGTTCTTTTCTGCCACTTTGGTTGTTTGAAGCTAACATGTATCTGATATTACTTTTCCCTATGTATTGGAAATCAAATTTCGAACTGCAATAAGCTAACAATTACCTAATTGTACCAGTTTTGAGTTCCGGCTTCGAGTGTCTCTTACAACAAACGGAGACATAACCCTGATATCACGAGTCAGGAATATCAATGGCAAGCCATTTAGTTTCTCATTTGCATACCACACATACTTACTGGTTTCTGACATTAGGTATGGATAATACATCATTGTAGTTGACAATCAGTGATGTCCAACCATCTTTTTTCTTGTATTGCAAATTGACTGTTGGATTAGTTAACTCACATTAACAATTATGTACAGTGAGATAAGGATTGAAGGTCTTGAGACACTTGATTACCTGGACAACCTTTCCCAAAAAGAACGATTTACAGAACAAGGAGATGCGATAACATTTGAATCCGAGGTAAATCTTGTGAATTGTATTTATGTTTACAGCATATACATATCTTTAGTTCCACGACACAAGTCAAGCTTTTGATTTTCGGTTGAGGCAACTATACCTCTGCATACCTAGCCTATGAATAAAGAGGTTTTCAAAATTGATCCTTTCTTCCGAGCAGGTGGATCGTGTTTATCTTAGCTCTCCAAATATAATTGCAGTTCTAGATCATGAGAGGAAACAAACATATATTATAAAAAAGGAAGGTCTCCCTGATGTTGGTAAGCTATTTACTATTTAGCGTAACACTGTCTTTCTAGTTCATCCAATGCCACCAACAATAATAATTTTCATAGCTTGATTTGAAATGTGAACAAAGTTTTTAATTGTTAAAGAAAACACAATTTCCTTGACATTGGTGACAACTCTGTTTTTTCTTGAATTGCAGCGGTGTGGAATCCATGGGAGAAGAAATCAAAGTCGATGACGGACTTTGGTGACGAGGAGTACAAACAGATGCTTTGTGTAGATGCAGCAGTAATAGAGACACCGGTGAACTTGAGGCCTGGAGAGGAATGGACAGGGCGGCTTCAACTCTCGATTGTGCCATCAAGTTTTTGTAGTGACAGTCTCGGTCTGGACAGAAGTGGTCTTTGAGAGGATGAAATTGTACAAAAGCTCATGTTATCGGAATTTATGTTGCATTTAGCTATTTAGCATTAAGTTACTTGTAGCACAAGTAAAATATTAAATAATAGTGCTTTCTAGGAGTATCAGGTTTTCTGTTGTTCTCTTTTCATGCTACAAATACTACTTCTAGTTCTAGAAAGAAAAGCCTATGTTTTTGATATTTTGTGAAATTCCTGAGGTAATAAATTAATAATTATATTGGTATACATAAATTCCAAAAACAAAAAAAGTTGCAAAACCAAAATGTTTGGTAGGTAGTGTTTGAGAGGTTGAGTTTTGACTTGTGACGTCAAAGCTGGTTTGGAACATGAGATTTAAAATTTAAATGAGTGGTTAAAGAAAGAACGGTAGAGCATTATTTTGGACCTATGGCTATCACAGGAGATAGAAAGACGCAAGCGATTTTGTTTTTTCTGATCGTAAAAAACAAACAACCAAGTAAAAAACACAGGTAGTTTTTTTTTTGTCGTACAAAACAAGTGGCATAAAAAAACAAACAAAACCTAAGCACTTAGACAAGTGGTATTAAAGAAAGAATTATGAGAGCAACGCAGTACATTCTCTTGAAATTTAAACTAATTTGACTAAATTTAAAGAAAGAATTATGAAAGCAACGGACTCTTCTAGTTACTTTTGGAGGGAGGGAGGCTTATCGCATTTTAGCTTATTTAATTTAATTATATGTTGGAGAAATTTGTCAAGTGGTTACTTTTGAAGGGTAGAGGGAGACTTACGGCATTTTAGCTTATTTATCTATATACTTTCTTTGAAGTTATTTGTATTTAAGTTAATTCTAAGTGGTTTTGTTTTTAGAACTAACATTTTGTGTTCACTAATAAAAGAGTCAACTGCTTGGCTAATGGAAGTTTAAGAAACTGTGTAATTGATAACACATTTAAGGTGAAGATATGTCAAAACAAAATATTAATTAAAGAATAAACAAGACAACTACATTTTTAAAATATACATAAGACCTAGAAATAATGAAATGAAATACAACCTAATATATACATGTAATCCCTCAAAAAAAATATACATGTAATCTCTCAAATAAAAAAATGGTCATGTTAACCAGTGTCCTCGGGGCACTAGTTAAGAAAACCATAAAGAGAAAGTTTTAAATTAAAAAACACTTTATTGATTTTGTAAGGGATTGACAACACAATTTCCAATGCAATTCATACTATATTTGCTTCTTAACTAGTGCCCCGGAGCACCGGTTAACATTACCAAAAAAAAAAAAATACATGTAATTTATGCTACATGCACACTCTTTTTAACACACTTTGATATCACCGAATTTACATGCACACTCTTTTTAACACACTTTGATATCACCGAATTTAAGTGGGACCGCTTGATTTAGGAGGACCTACGTGAATTTAAAATGAGAGTTTGCAAAGAATAATGTGTTTTGTTGTTAATTCCTCTCTAAAGAGTCATTCAATACACAGCTCATAACACAAAAACTGCTTCGATCATGTTCGTTGATAGCAAAATGAAACACCTATTGAAATTTTATGGCATAACAACAATTTGAACTGTAAATATCTACAGCCCGATAAAATCAAAGGAAAGATGGGGCAAAATTCTAATTCAAGCTTGGTTAAATGAAACAAAACATTGTTGTTATGGGTTCAATGGTATCTTGAAAACTAGGTGACAACAACAATGGTATCATGAAAACTAGGTGACAACAGCATTTAAGCACGTTCACCTCTACTTTTTCCTGCCTGAGTCAGTACCGTATGCCAACAATAGAACTCTAATAAAAAAAATTGAAGAAAAACTGCATAACTGTTGAAAATAAGAACCTGCAGTTCAGAAAAAAATACAACCATCAGCAACCACCACCATAGCATCAGGTTATATGTATAACATGAAATAAACCAACATGGAATGCAAGCAAAAAGGAGACATTACTTCTATAAAACTATGAACCCCTTCGATACTCAAGTTGCTTTGTGTTCTCCAGTAAAATCTGTCAATCAATGAAGAAATTGGGAAGTCAGCTATGAAATGAATATGAACCATGTTTTTACTACTATATCAATCACAAGAATGTGACAGAATCTTACTTCTCGTATGTAGTTTGCAATTGCTTTGCATCCTTCCGTAGCCAGTTGCATAACATTTTCCAATATATCAATTGGTAGTTTAGAATCCATCTACAGTAAATAGCAAAATAAATTAGTGCAAACAAAACTCGATGTCCCCTAATCCAAAAATGAAGTAAAAGCCACACCCAACTGAACGCCGCTTAATCAAACTATATGCTTTCCATTCTAAATTATGAAACACGGCAACTAGTTCGTATGCAAGAGAAAATTACAATGAAAGAAACTGGTGAAGAAAATAACTGCACTGCCTTCAACAAAATATGTTATAGTGATCTATTTCTGTTAAAATGTTCAAGTTCTCAAATCTTAATCAACTTTTACGATAACAAGTGCACACTCTGAAGTCAATAGAGGCCACTATAGCAGCGTTGTGTATTGTACAATTTTAAAATATCGGTCTAAATTCGGAGAGCTAATGAAAAATATGCAATTAAGAAAATAAAATATGTTGCTGGAATCACGAAATTAAGTGTCAAGAATCTTAAGAATGAGTCGACGAGGGAAAATGAAGTATGTACTTGACCGAGCATTAGCTGATGCTAAACAAAAGAACTTCAGAACAACCACCGGAAAGTAAAGGTTCAAGTCACCCTATCAATAATGTTCATCAAAAGCAAAATGGAGGTCTAGGAAGTTTAAAAAGTAAAACTGAGGAATCTTTGTATTTGGTCCCCAGAAATGAGGGATGCACTTCCATAGGGGTATAGTATGGAGTTATAACACACAATATCACAAAGTATGCCTTGACTTTCTAACAGGACCATAACTCCTATTTTTTCCTCTATAGTGCAGTTCTCACTTCATAGGAGTCAAAGCAATAATCTAGGTCTAAAGATGACAACAATTTTGGAAGGACGGACGGGAAATGCCGACAGCCTTTATGTGACTGCTAATTGCCAATGACAGAGAGCAAGAGAGAGAATTGAAAGAGAGATAGGTCCTAACGATCCTAAAGCCTCTATAAAAAAGGTATATACCTGCAGTAAGGGCATAATAAACTTTCACATTTAAGCAAGACACTACACAATCCATAACCTAGGACCAGGTTACGAACATAAATAAACTCATTTTTTCCAAGTTAATTTACTTCCCTAACTACAAAACAAATATGGAGAAAATTTACCTGAAGAAGGGTCACTTTATCTAACTTCGGCAGAATTCCTACAGTTACATCAGGACCCCCAGCACTGTCTTCTACATAGTTCAAATCTGTCCATATTCATTCAGCAACTTTCAATTATTATGACAAACCATGCAGTACTAAATTGAAAGTTCATTACTGCAAAAAAAGACAAAGCACCCTTGTTAAAGACCCAGTTAAAATTTCCAGTAAAACATATACATACCAAGCAGAGGGGTGCTATTGAGGTATCCCGCACTACAGGAAGTTACAAGATCAAGCATAGGGATCCCAGCATCAGCTAGAGCCAAAGTTGCAGCATTTATACAAGCAGACCTAGTTCCTACAAAAGGCATGTTACGAACAAAAGTTATATAAAAGTTCAGAGACCCGTTTTAAATATTGCTAACAATTAACAGGAGATTTTTTTAAAAAGAGCACAAGAACAAAAATAAAATAAATTAACAAGATGAAAAAGGATCACAAGATCCCAATATCAGGCATGAATTACCTCCATCTGCTTGGAGAACTTGGACATAAATATCTATCTGCAAATTAAATAGCCAAATCAATGCAAAAAGAAAATAAACAATTTACAATGATTAAAAAAAAATAAGGATCAGAGACTGTAATAGAACCTGGGAACGGGGCATTAAATGTGTCAATATGCATTCTTCCATGGTTTGTCGAATAACCAGAGAAATTTCGGTTGATCTCCTGTAGCATGAGCAAGCTTCAATCAAATATATAAGAAACAAACAAGAGGCTGTCCCATGCCAAGGGTTATGAAACATTGCAAGAACAACCAATCTAATAAACTCTGAATGACAAACAAAATGAAGGAATATTTATGTATAAATAAAACATTAAGCACCGAGTTTGTTAGGAACAAAGGGAAAGAAATGGAAGATTGATAGAAAGAAATTAAAGAAAAAAAAATGAACACATTTTATTTTAAGAATGATAATAGGAGATGAGACTCGCTTCTAATGGTTTCACTTTCACAAAACTCCTTTGTCCTTTCACAATACAACAAACACATGTATTGGATCCCTCTCCCATCCTTATGTCTCCTATACATACTTATCCCTTTAAACTACTTAACTTCTCTACTAACTAACTATTTATTTAATCTATTTCCCTTCTAACTAGTTAACTTATCTTATTAACTAAATAACTATAAGGATAGATCCTAACAATACCACTCCCCAAAAATCTACCTTATCTACAAGGTTCGTGTATTCCAACAGATAATCTCCTCGCCATGTTTCTGCTAAAGGTTCCTTCAAAATCAGCTGGTCCCTGGTAAGGTTCTCAGAATTCAATGATCAGCCGTGCCTGTTTCCAATAAACCGTTAATATTTCCAGCTAAGCTCATGTATTGAGCCTCTCAACTAGAGACTTTTCTGAAAGATAAGCTGCTAAACCATAATAACCCGTCATACAAGCAAGGTTAGCAGCCCTTTGTTTACCAGGGTTTTGTGGAGTTGGATCCTTGACAAATAAGGCTTTACGTTGACAATCAACAGGCTTACTACCATTTCCTCTCTTAATATGCTACCCTATTCACTTAGAATTTCAACCAAAACAGCATTTACATTTCATCACAACAACAACCAAGCCTTACAAAAAATCCCAGCAGAACAGGAAATGTCTAATTCATAATTGCAAGTTATTCCCAAGAGTGCTCATATTATTGCTACGCTCACTCTCGTCCTATCAGTACATCAATACTATACCAATTAAGTATCAAGTATCAAGATCAGGCAAAAAGACTAGGAAATTAAACAAGTAAATAAGAAATAACCTGTCGCCCTTTGGTTTCCTCATGCGATCACCAGTGCTAAAATTAGCCATGCTGTATTCACATCGAACCTAGACATGGAAAAAGGAAAAAACGTGATTAAATTTTCAGTACAACGCATATAAACAAACTAAGAGTACACCCAATGTATTATTTATAACTTAATAGAAGAAAGATACCAGAGCCTTGTCGCTCATTTGCTGGCTCCTATTTTGCACCTGAAATATATAGAAGATACTATAAAAACGGCAACATCATCTAAAGCTCAAAACTTTTGTAAGCAGCAAAGCTGATTATTCCCTTGGAAAAGATATGAATCAATCTTCAATTTACAAGAGTGATGATGGATAAGCAAGTAAGATGGTTGTAAAGTACCTCTCTAGGGCCATAAACAGCAGCAATCACTTTGGTATTACCCATCTCGAAAACAGCAGAGCTGGTTTCACAATGAAAAAGAAGTTTATGGTGAAATGCTTTGAATAAATATACCACTGAATATAAAAAATAAATTGAGAAAGATAAAAGTATCTACCCATCAGCTTTGGATACAGCACCAATCTCTGCTCGAATTTGTCGCATCTAGGATTGCAAAAAGAGGAGAAAAGATGGTAAGGTAAATTTGATACGAGAAAGAGGAGAAAAGATGGTAAGGTAAATTTGTCGCATCTAGGATTGCAAAAAGAGGAGAAAAGATGGTAAGGTAAATTTGATACGAGAAAGAACACATGTGAAATTAAAATACAGAAAGAAAAATAATTGAAGAAAAAAAGGGGGAAAACAGCAGTACTTCCATGGGTCGGCGACCATCAGAGCGAAGTCCTTCTGGGCTGACATACTCCATCTCTCTGTTCTTTGCTTCAGAGAAAGAAAGAAAAAAAGATCTTAATAAAATCTTCCAAAAACCAAGTTATCAATACACAACTGTGAGATATTGCATAATCGGAACCAAATCAATTTCACTTATATCAATTTTGTATAAGCAAAGAAGACAGCAGAGAGACTGGCGCCTCAGATATAAACTATAATGACTTTAAGGCAATTGATATTTACACCCTATTAGACCCTATTAGATAAACAGCTTAATTAAGCGCTTACAGCATAAGTGCTTATCATATAAGCTCTTATGTGTAAATGTATTTTTATAACAAAAAATAAAATAAAGATAACTATATGATAAGCTGTTTTCATAAGAAATTACATGATAAGCACTTATGCTATGAGCACTTAATTAACCTTTTTTCATAATTTTTCTGGAACTTTCTCATAAGTGCGTATGGCAGTAGATAAGCTAAAATAAATCAATTCAAAAACCCTTATTGTCTTCACTTTTAATTGAATTAAAGTAAAAAAAATTGTAAAGGAACTAGAATCCTAGGTTAAACCAGCTTTCAACTTGTACTACTTTGAACTTTTCTTTTCTAGAATTGAAGCAAATAAACATTCTCTTCAGAAATCATAAATTAGAAACAAAGCAACAAACCTGTGCTGCGGCGGCTCACTGCAGTGCCAACGGCAGTTGGCGGTGGTCTGAGACTTGCGGTTTTTTTTGGTGGAATCAGAGTTCAGAATAGAGACTCGCCGTAGAATCTTGCGCCAAGTTTTTTGTTTTTGCCAAAACGCTGTCGTTTTATTCATTTTAAAAAAAAGTTAAATATTCTTTTAAATTTAGTCCCATATTTACTTTTAAGATATATGTCTCAATTTAGTTCTTGATAAATTGCAGAATATTATTATCTTGTTGGTTAAAATCATTTTTTTGAATTTGTCAAAAATAAAAAACTATTATTCAGAATATTAGTTGTGTTAGAAACCAGATATAATAAGAAGAATAATTATGTATTTATCCATATAAAATGTAATTTAAAAATTGAATAGTTAAAAAAAAATAAAAACTTATGGGTTAAATATGTTTTTGGTCCCTATAAATATGTTAACTTTTCGTTTTAGTCTCTCTAAAATTTTCTTTCAACTTTTTAGTCCCTGTAAAATTTTCAATCACTACTTTTGGTCCCTATTTTAAAGTTATTTTATATATTTTTTAATGAAATTGTGCAGAAATGTGTAGAATATTGTAAAAGCCTTTCCCAAAAAAATTTGAATTTTTTAACAAATCATAAATTAAATATGAATTTTTAACTGTAAAAAATATATAAATTCATGTTTTGTTAAAAAATTCTAATTTTTTTTTGGAGAGATTCTTATAATATTCCGAATGTTTTTGTAAAATTTTATTAAAAAATATGAATTATACATGTGAGTTTACTTTAAAGGAGAGACCAAAAGTGAAGATGAAAAGTTTTTGAGGACTAAAAGTTAAAGAAATTTTTTAGAGGAACTAAAACAAAAATTTGACATATTTACAGGGATCCAAAATATATTTAACCAAAACACTTATACTAAATAGAAAAAATAAATTGAGTTATAGTGATATCAGTACAAAGTTCTATCCTCAGTTAACGGTGTGACTTATCTCTATCAAAAAAACCTATAAGGTACACAATGTGAATTACTCCTCTCAATCGGTTTTTTTTTTTAATATGCAAAAGATAGGAATTGAGTCCCTACCTCATGCTTAACGAGTAATATTTAACGAATATTGGAACTGAAATATTTATGAAAAACACTGTTAAAAAGATAGAAAAATGTGAACATAGGACTCACTGTTGTTTTGTTGAATTTGAATCTGGGAGAAGATGTACAGCCCAGCAAATATGCCAATTGAGTTAGGTATTACAAAATTAAATTAAAGAATTTGTTTTTATTAAACAATAAAATTAGTGAATTAAAACCGAAAAGAGTAAGTAAAAAAATAGTTGAGACAACAAAATAGAGAGGATAAAAATGTATTTAACAACTAAAAATCCCCTAAAAAAATAAAATGTATTTAATAATTATTGTATTTTGTTGCATTTTGTCTCTGGACACTCAAAACAAATTTGTCCTCTTCCTGCTCCTCGTCCCCCTCTCGTGACCAAAGACTTTGTACGTTCCATTCTCTCTTCTCTTATCCCTCATGCAACAAACAACCCTCATCTTTTCTTTTTCTTCCCATCCCATCCAATCCAAGATTTAGATCTAAAATCACCCACATTCAACAATTTCTTTCATTCTCTTCAACATTGTGATTAATCAATATATCAATCTCATTAATCTTATCAAATCAACCTCATAAATCATCATTAGCACACAAAATCACAATGCAACCATCACCCGAACAAAAACCAATAATACTACAAAAACCACCTGGTTACAGAGACCCAAACATCCAACAAAAACCGCTTCCAACACGAAACCCTTCTCTCCCACCCTCTTTCCGACCAAAACCCAAGAAACGTAATTATTGTCGCTTATGTTGTTGCACTTTCTGCATCATCTTCCTCATACTCCTCTTCCTCTTCATCCTCGCCGCCGCAATCATCTACATTCTCTACCAACCTTCCATCCCGGAATTCCACCTTGGTTCCTTCCGTGTTCCAAGTTTCAACATAACCACAAAATCCGACGGTGCATATCTCGACGCAAACACGATGACAATGGTGGAAGTGAAGAACCGTAATGCAAAAATGGTGTGGCATTTTGAACAAATTAGTGTTCAGATATGGGCAGATAATGGTGATTTGAATTTAGGGTCGACGAAGGTGGCTGCATTTGATGTGAAGGTGAAGAATAAGACAACGGTGAAGGCTGAAACGAAGGTTAGACATGAGGAGTTGAATGAGAAACAAAGGAGGAAGTTGAAAAGTGCTTTTAGTAGTAAAGCTTTGGTGCCTAGTGTTGAGGTGAAAACAAGAACGAGTGTTAGGGTTCAAGGTTGGAAATCGATGATGATTGGTGTTACTGTTGTTTGTGGTGATGTTACTTTGAGACAAATTCAAAATGGTGACATGCCTCCATGTTCCTTCACTGTATTCAAATGGTAATGGTAACGCCATAACTATTCTATCTAGTATCCACCTTCTAAATTACTCCATTATTAGTCTTATAATAATGTTATATGTTTAGTTAATAATAATCTTCATTCATGTTATTCCATTTGTTTAGCATTTCATCTTCATATTTTTCTATGAAACTTTTATTAAACCATTTTTCAAAAGGTTTCGTAAAAAGTAAGTTCTTTGTTGCTAGATTATACTATCCAAATTTCAACCTTGAAATTTTATATTAAAAAAATCAAAAATTATTTTAAGATTTCAACTATTTAATCTTGATTGGGTGGTCCCATTATGCCGACTACACCCATCCAAATTCATTGTATAAACTTTCGAGTAGAAACAAAACATAAAAAGTACCACATGCATGTTTGGATTTACAATATTGACAAAATCACAACGAGTCGCATAATTTTTAGTAAAAGATACACTTCAGAGCTTGACAAAATCAAACCACCAATTCAAACATACACTACATTTTACCTAATGGCTTTGAAATTTGCTTGGTTTATTACCATTTGTTTTGGATGACCTTTTATATATATATATGTGTGTGTGTGTGTGTGTGTTTACTTGTATATTTTTCATCAAATGACCTACTATTCTAATTTAAGTTGTTGATTGATTTGTTTATGATTGATTTAGGATCAAAATACGATGAGTTGGGGATGTGTTATTATAAAAATCTGGATATGGATTTGGCGGATTGATGTTCATTGTGCAATTCAGAAATGAAGGTTTTGTGATCATATTGGATATCTAAATTATTTTTTTGTTACTTCTTTTTTTCTCTGTTAAGAGGTGAAGGAAGAATAAAATGATGAAACATGTTATTTGCTTGGAAAAGGAAAAGGGTCTCGTATTCAGCAGTTCAACTTGCTGCTTTGGTTCTCCCAAATGTGTATTGGGAATTTAGGATGTACATAAGTCAGTAGGTTGTGTACAATATCAAACTATTATTTAGTATTAGATCTAATGTGATTGTTGAAAGGATCAATCACTCAATCCCTCTGGAAAATGATAGTGACTTTGGGAGTCTCATTCTTGAGGATGTATTGTTAGCTTTTGTTTCCTTTCATCAATCTACAAAAAAAAAATTGAGAAAATATTATAGTTCTTCACTTTGTTTTAATAAAAAAACATAACGTGGTGGGTATGCATCTTGGATTTGTCAAGGAACAAAGATGTCCCCCTCCCATGAGAGAATTGAGAAAAGGAAATAATCCGGTAGACAATTAAACAATGTTACCTTTTTAAGGTGTCATTTATCATTCTCTTTTGAAACTACGGTAAAAGGAGAGCCTAGGGACCAAGACTACCTTGAGAATCAAAAGGTGAAATATATATGCCCATGGTCAGTGGCTAAGAGAAGGATACAAGATCTTGACATGTGATATATCTTGACAAATATGTTGTATCTGTTTTTTTTCTTCCTTGACATGGATCAAATGCAATTCATTTTACGAGTATATATATGTAGTTTGTGATATACGTAAGTTCATTTTATGAACAATGTCCTTCTCTTGGTCCAAAAAGAAAATTGTCATTGTTAATTACTTCAAATTAGTCTATTAAAAAATATAATGTTGTAAATCGTCATAATCCCAGCAGGCCTTTGATCAAACCATATAATTGGATTAGTTTAGATCTTCACCCAAACTTAACCATAATGCTATACATTAACAAAGGACATTAATACGTGTTTTAAAATGATACATAAAAGTGTCAACAAAAAAATGATACGTAAAATAAACAAGTTTAAAAGAATTTAACAAATTCAAAATAATAAACATTTATTAGAGCATTCCAAACCCATAATCCCATGTTTTCACTTTTTGGAGATCTTGAAGTAGGTCTCACTTTTACGCATAGCTTGTTTTTCGCTTTACAATTTAAGATTATGAATCTAATCTCCTCAATACAACAACACCCTACAAAGGTTTATTAATTGGGTCGGTATTTTTAGCTAAAATTTCTTAGGATAAATTGACATGACACTAAAAATTCATCTACACCTTAGAAAGAATAGTGTGAATGTGTGATAAATATGATAATTGATGATGTGTTAGGAATAGAGAAATAGAGATAAAATAAAGTGTTAAATGAGTGTATGGAATTTAAATGTGTAATATAAGAGTTGGGTTTCTTATTGTTTTTGGGCTAAACACTATTAGAAGGACACAATAAGTACATTTCTTAATTCATGTGTTGAGATAACCCATTTAAAAAGCATCTCTATTCAGATACACATTTTGAAAAATGCGGTGATACAATTTTTTTTTGTTGAATAAGTTTTTAATCCTCGAAAATATATCATATTTTATTTTTAGCTCATTTTTTTTCCTCCAAACAATGATCCTATAGATGTTTTCCACCAGCATTTTTTGTTCTTGTTTTTAAATCTAATCATGTGTACCTTTCATGTTTATTTTAATATTTTACGGAGACGTATTTATAATATTGTAAGAATTTTCTCCTCAAAATTTTATAATATTTTAATAAAAGATGAATTAAATATGAATATGGAAACTTCCAATAGCTTGAACATTCATATTTATTTCATCCCTTTAAAAAAAATGAAAATTTTGTAAGAGAAGTTCTTTTAATGTCTTCAACATGACCGGGATAAATCATTCATGTTTCGAGAATATGCATGAGTTGACTTCAAAACAGTGACCAAAATTATTAGCTAAAAACATTTGAAGAATCATTCTTTGAAGAAATTTTTAGAGAAATTAAAAATAAAATGTGATATATTTATAGGGAACAAAAACTTATTAAACTCTACTTTTAAAAAAATAGAAATACAAAATCTTCAAAAGAAATTTAATAGTTATCATGATTAAGTTATTTCTCTTGCAAAACCATAGTGTCAATTAGACTGAGTTGGAGTTAGATGCACACATGTTAAGAAACCTAAAATAAATTTATTTTGAAGTATTTTAAAATAAAAATTAACATAACGCTAGTTGTAAATTAACATTTGAAAAATTGTAACAAAAAAATTGTAACAAAAAAAAAAACATTTGAAAAATTAAGTTTTGTTGAGTTTAAGGTTTGAACCTAGTTTTGTTGAGTCTTGATCAACTGAGTTGAGAAAAATCTACAAATACTTTATCATCTCTATATATATATATATATATATATTGAATATTTTTGACATCTTTTTTGAGAAAAATCTACAAATACTTTATCATCTCTCTCTCTCTCTCTCTATATATATATATATATATATTGAATATTTTTGACATCTTTTTTGGCCACCCATTTTAAGACCTAAAATCTTAACTTGGTTGATGAGTCCGACCTTGCTTGGAGTACCGATCCATACCAAAGTACACTTTTGAAGAATATTGGACGAGTAATGACTCTAGGGCAATGGATCTTCACTTGTTTTTTCCCTCATATTTTCATCCATTGAGAAATCTCCACCTTAAACCCACGTTATTTTTATTTTTTTGTAATTTCAAAGTCTCATGTATATAGTGGACTCTTATATGACCGGAGACAATCATTTCACTACGTTCAACTCTTTTTAAAAAATATCAAAAGATAACAACTTAGACCCATTTACTTTGTGAAAACATTTTATGTTTTCATTTTTTAAAATAAATTCTCAGTTTAACTTGCCACTAAAAATATATGGTGTGCCTTGGTGCGTGCCAAGTGACCGAATTCATGAGTGCTTACAACCATGCAATTGAAGATGAGATTAATTTTAGGGTTAATAGACCTTTACCTTTCTGTAATATAGGTCATTTTTGATTTTTTCCCTGTAAATTTTTTTTGTTTTAGAATACCTCCCTAGGCCAATTGACTGTGCATTTTCGCTGATGTGGCATACTGCGTCACCTTTTTTCTCATGACGTGGCACACTGACTGTATAATTAATTTTATTTTTAATTTTTTATTGGGTACACGTGACACTTGTGATTTTTTTAAAAAATTCTTAAAAAAAAATTAAAAACAAAAAAAAATCTTAAAAAATTCTAGAAAAATTAATAAAAATAAAAAGAATTGAAAAAATTTAGAAATTCTGGAAAAATTAATAAAAATAAAAAAACATGGTAAAATGAAAAATGATGAAAATATTCGGAAAAAATTAATTAAAATTAAAAAAAAATCCGAAAAAGATTAATATATATCGAAGTTTTCTAAAAATTAATATATTTAGAAAAAAAAATCATATTTCCAAAATTTTTTCAATAATGGAAAAATTTAAAAAATCTGGAAAAAATTCATATTTTTTCTTCAAAAGTAAGAAGTTTTATTTTAATATTTTCCAAATAAATTTCAAAAATTTCATTTTTTTAAAAACGATTAATCTTTTTAAGTTTTTAAATATGATATTCTGGAAAAAAAAATCGAAAATTTTAACATATATGAATCTTTTCCACAATTTTTTTAAATATTTCAAGATATTTTTTTTAATTTTAATTTTTATTAATTTTTTAATTATTTTTCATTTTACCAGATTTTTTTAAAATTTTATTAATTTTTTCAGATTTTTTTTTTTAAAAAATCGGATTTTTTCATTATTTTTTATTTTTTTTAAGATTTTTTTTTTATTAAAAAAACACAAATGCCACGTGTACCTAATAAAAAATAAAATTAATTATACAGTCAGCGTGCCACATTATCAGAAAAAGGTGACGCAGCATGCCACATCAATGAAAATGCACAGTCAGCTGGCCTAAGCGGGTATTCTAAAACAATTTTTTTTTACAAGGACTAAATATGACAAAAAAACTTTACAGAGGAAAAATCAAAAGTGGTCTATATTACAAGGGGATAAATGCCTATTAACCCTTAATTTTAATAGTATCAATAATGATCATATCAATGTTAAGGCAAAGGTTCATTCAAGTAGGTGGGTATGAGGTTTCATTTTTGTCATTTGAATTTAGTGATGTTGTTTCCGTCTCTCTTTTGACCAATTATTTTTTCTCATTAAAATAATTTATTTTAATCATTCATAAATTAATTAAATACATTTAAATAACTAAAGTTACCAAAACTCAAAGTCACCTGAGTATTCTCACATGTTTACAAACGAAACATAAGATTGGTACAAGGGGTAGTGCAATTGGACCCTCATAAATACAACTAAATATTTGCTTGCTATGGAGCGAGAGATTAAAAATGACCCATGTTTATCCAGAAACTAATAAATGTGTGAATATTCTCGTTACTATAAAATATGATAATGACGTAGAAATAATCCTAAAATCAACAACCAAAAAACTAAAATCATGTGATCAGTGAATTAAAAAAAAAGTTCATCAATCATTCAATTACTCAGATAACTCATTATATTATCGATGATTTTAAAGGTATGTCGATCACTGTCTTAATTTCTACATAGTTCTTTTTTGGGTTTAGGCCTATTGAACTAGGGCCCATTTGTTTTAGATTTAAAAAAAATGGATTTTTCTTTGTATTTTTAAAAATTGATTTTTTTTTGAAATTTACTCAAAAGTAGTAAAAATTATTTCAAACTCATTTGATATAAGTTAAAAAAGAGATTTTGACATTCACTAACTACAACATCTTTCAAAAATAATTTTTATGAAAAACTATTTAAAATTCGTTTTTTTTAGAGATTTTTTCAAAACTTTAGTATCCAAAAATAATTATAACCAAATGATGAAATACTTAAAATAACATTTTAAGATAAACTCTATTCAAACGGATTTTTCATTTAAAGTTTTCCTTAAAAACTTTCTTTGTTAAAAAATTATAACAAACAGCCCTTAAATACCCAAAAAAATATGGATTAGCTGAAAAACATTATGAAATATTAATTAATTTAATCAAAGCATTTTTTAATGAATATCTTTTTCTTTTCTTATATAGCACCACTACCACCACTAATTGGTTTTTTCTTTCCCTTTTCTTGTTTGGTTGAAGAGGCAGGTCTCCTTTCCCTCTCTCTTCAACTTTTTTACTGTTTAGATCGAAAAACTTCGAAGGGAAATTCCAATTCCATGGCCTCCAAACGGATCCTCAAGGAACTCAAAGACCTTCAGAAAGATCCCCCAACCTCTTGCAGCGCTGGTAATTTTTTTCCCCTCAAACCCCATTTTCTGCTTCAAACACCCCCCATGATTGGATCTATGAATTTTGCACTTTTATCTATATGGGTCTTTATCGTTTTTCCATCTGTTTCATGGGTTTGTTATGTTTTTCTCGATTTCGTTTTGTGTGGCTAGTTTGTTTAGGATCTGTGATGCTTTATGAATGATAAGCAACGATTTATAAGTTTATTGTTTTTTGTTAATATTGTTAAAGGTTTGATTTTTTTGTCTGAAATTTCAATTCGTTTTAGAAAAAGCTTAGTTTGATTGGATTCACTTTTCAGCAGCAAAATTTGTTTGTAGAGGTGTAAAATTGATCTTATGTTTGATGGTTCTCGAATAGAATTGATTTTGTTTCTAGAATTAAGTATATGTTTGATTTCACTTTTGGAGGATGCAAAATTGATTTCATAGGTTGGAAATTGATTTTGACATGTTTGGATGTTTTCACGCAGAATTGATTTTGCCTCAAAAATTTATTCTAATTTGAAGCTTAAATTTTTAGGTTTTGACTTCTACAATTGAATTTAGCCTTGAAATTATTTTTCAACTCACCTATATATGACTGTATAACTAAACATAAATCACTATACATCAAACTCACTTTCGGCCATAATCAATTTGTAACGCCACATAACCAAACACACAGATTCTAACCTGAAGCTAGAATTTGTAGATTTTGACTTCTACGATTGATTTTAGTTTTGAATTTATTATTCAATCCACTTTTTCATGGATATGTTCAAACTTCAATCATAAATCACTTTATATTCAACTCACTTTTTGTCTCAATCAATTTTACGCAATCAATTCATTCAAAATCAATTTGTGTCAGCGTAGAACTAATCAAACACAACCTTGAGCTGAAAACCTGTTTTTCAACTTCAAACGTTAACCCTCTTTTGTGTTCTATTAAGAATTATCATGGATTATAGAAGCTAATTCAGTTATATCTTTCTGTGGTTGTGAAGTCCAATTAGATGCATGTCTTGTAAGATAACTCTTGCTTTAAGATAAAGCTGATTTTATCTTTCTAATGCTTGCAATTATTATGCTTATTGAGTTGCAAAAATGTATTTATCAAACAAGCAGATGCAAATTGTGTTGAGTCAGTGCATATTATTTGAAGTCTGTTAAACATTTTTACAATATTTTCTGATGCAAAGTTTGTTTTTTTCTTGTGTGTTTATCCACCACCTTCACAGGCCCTGTAGCAGAAGACATGTTTCATTGGCAAGCAACTATAATGGGTCCCCCTGATAGCCCTTATGCCGGAGGAGTTTTTCTAGTTACCATTCATTTTCCTCCTGATTATCCATTCAAGCCACCCAAGGTATTGGACTTTGTTTTGCTTGATATATCAGGATTCATATCAGATTTGTGTATTCATAAAATAGTTGTTTTTAAGCCTTTATCATACTTAACCTCCTCTATTTCCTGGCTGGGGAGAAATTGTGAGAGCTTTTCCAAATACAAGCTTTGATATGGCTAGTTGTGACTTCTAAATCATGCAAAGCACAATTTGTTCAGTTTTTAACCTTTTTTCTCTTGCAGGTTGCATTTAGGACCAAAGTTTTCCACCCAAATATCAACAGCAATGGTAGCATCTGTCTTGATATCTTGAAGGAGCAGTGGAGCCCCGCTTTGACAATATCTAAGGTTCTGCCATTGCTTAACTCGTTAACTCAAATCTTTAAAATACACCATTTGTGTTAAAAATAAATTTTGCAGTACAACAAACAATGATAAATACATTTTTGCAACTCTAGGATATGTGTGTGTTTTGGTAGTGAGTCTGGTCACTTTGGATTTATTATGGTTACAAAGGAAACTACATATGTTAAACATTGTAAATAACAAGTTGCAAATGCTAAACATTTTTTGAGCATCTTATGATATGAATGTTGATGATGTTTACTCCGCATAATCAGCATTACTGATTGATAAATATGCTTTGAAATATCTCAAGATAGCTAGCTACTAGTTTACTTGTAACCAGTTTTGCATTTATGATGAATTCAAACCAATTTCAAAAAGATTATTGGCGATGTGTGCAATTGGTCGGACCTTCACAGTCCTGAAGTTGGACTTTATTAGTTTACAAAGGAAAATATATATGTAAAGGACAAGTTGCAAATGCTAAACATTTTTTAAGCATCTTGTGATATGTGTGTTGATGATGTTCATTCGGCCTAATCTGGATTATTGATTGATAAGTATGCTTTGAAATATCTCAAGATAGCTGCCAGTTTACTTGTAAGGTCTTTCCAGTTATGCATTTACGATGAATTCAAATAAATTTTAAAAAGGTTTTGTTGATGTGATACAATTGGTTGTACCGTCACAATACTAAAGTTGTCGCTATAAATTCCACTCCCCGTAGTGTGTCATTCTTTTATCATTGCAATGCATGGTTACTTATTCTCTGTTGATTTATTATTATTGCTGTTTCTTAAGTGGGTGGGAAAGGTTTGTGTTTGGTTATTTCAGGTGCTGTTATCCATTTGTTCCCTGTTGACGGATCCAAACCCAGATGATCCGTTAGTGCCTGAAATAGCTCATATGTACAAGACAGACAGGTCCAAGTATGAGACCACTGCTCGGAGCTGGACTCAGAAGTATGCTATGGGCTAGCAAGAATGTTGGAAGGTTGGTTGCTCTTCTCTCCCCTTATATGCTAAAAACTGTCAAAATACCCTACCGGAGCTTCCGGTAAGATTCTGCATTTTAAGCGGGTTGGATGAGCAATCACTTGTTGGAAGTATCTGTTCCTTTAGTTCCATTTGTTAAGTGTCATGATGTATAATATCATATTATATCTCTTTTCATTCCTGCCTTTAACATATTGAAGGGTAGATCTTTCTGTGTTTCCTGTCTGAGTAACAAAACGATTGTTCGTTTGTACTAAAATTCTGCTTCTAATGTGAAATATCTGAACCCAATAATATTAATATCATATCTTTTAAGTAAATCAATGTATCATGATATGCAATTACGAAGAATAACACTTTAAACATTACTCGACAAATAACCTTAATTTTTTGATGGAAATAACCAATTTTCTTTTAGCAGAAAAATAACCTAATATTCTTTTTTTGAGGGGAAATAACCCAACATTATTTAGAGTAAAAAAAAAAGGAGAAAATAATTTTTGAGGTAGACAAGAAATTGGTATAGATATATATATTTTTTTAAATAGACAAAATGTTAAGTAACCATAAAACTCACCAGTGAAGGGATTGATGTTCAAACAATGGTCACGACGTTCGACCTAACAATTCTGCATTTTTACCGGTAAGGTATGATTTGTGGACAAGTATTTTTATATTAATGTACTTTTAAGAGAGAAAACGTACGAAGAACAAGTGAAAAATTGCGGATTTGAATCCGAAAGAAAATGGACTATAACTTGTTACTCAATTCTTTTTTCTATATGAGAACTCAAAAATAGTTGTATATTATCTAAACTGAATTTGCCACCTCTTGATTATTGAACGTGTAAAGATTGTGTCTGAAAACAGTTTTTGAGATATTTGTTAAAGACAAGTTTTTTTCTTATAAATCTATTACCTTGCTTTTGGCTCTGCTTTTATGTTTTTCCCTCCTTTACCATTACCTCAGTTTGAATAGTTTTGTTGGTCTGATCCTTTGGATGCATGTTAACCACTCCTTGGATGCAATTTTCAACTTGGCATTTATGAGATAAATCTCTGGCTCTACAAAGTAAATATTATTTTCATCAGTGTACCATATTTTTGGGAGCTGAAACATGGTTTTCAATTGGCTTAATGCTTTTGTCACATGACTAACAAATTAATTAGGCCTATTTTACAAAAATGAATTGTATGAGATGTATTTGTAAAAATTCTAGTATTTTCTATGATTAGTTTAAAATAGCATCATGTTACTTGAATTTCTTTCCCACAACCAAAAGCTTATCTGAAGGAAGGTACTGCTCTAATTCAACTTGTTATATTTGAAGATCAAATGGCTGCCTCATTTGTGTACTGTTCAAGAAAGAATTTTTTTAAGCAACTATCAAGAACGACCAAAAAATCAATAGTTTGAATATAGATATGATCTATGCTAGGATAGTAAAATTTTGTTGAAAATGTGTAGCCAACCCATCAACGTGAAGGAATGTTGTTGCAAGGACATTCCAATTTTGACGCGCAGCTATCGATAGTAATACGTGCTTTATCTGCAGCCAACGCCACTTTCATTTCCGTCAACATTGTTAATCCACTGGTACTCTGCCTTCCCCAATCAATCAATCAATGACTAATTATAGTTGCTCTTATATACATATATATCAATGACTAATTATAATGAAAGAAAGGCGAACATGTAACAATTTACACCGTTACGTGTTTTTGGAAGACAAAATCAATCAATTCTTTAAATTCATCCAATGTTGTATTTATTTTCAAACAAGACTTCAAGCGCAAGCTGCTGGAGTTCCTTACCATCACATTTATCCATCTTTTCAAACTAACACCGTAATTCATGCTTACATTTTTTGTTTGCTTCTAGATTCAATACTATATTTTCGGTTTTCAATACATTTTTTTAAATGTTTTTTTCTAGAAATTAAAAATATCAAGTGCACTACACCGGCATATAAAGGGACTCTAGATGTACTCTACTTAGTTATATGCCAGGTTAGTTCGTTGCGATCATCGTGTTTTCAATTATGTTATAAGCAGTGATTAAGGAGTAGAGTGATAAAGAGGTCGAGGGTTCTGCATAATACTAACAATACTCGGTTAAAAATGTGTTACCGGGTTTTCCTCAGGTTTAGTTAAAATGTCCTGCATTTTAGTTGGCAAATTCAACAAAATGTAAGTTTACATCATATGTTGTTTGTGCATATGTCACCAAGAAATCAACTCTCATTTGAAAGAGATTCGCAATCATTTACAAAGAGAATACTTAGAATAAACACAGGCGAAATCAAACTTATATAGTTCGTAGAAGTATCCACGAGGGTGGTAAGAAAACAAAATTGTAGCTAAACAAGATAAAGACAATGGATCCAATTTTACCTAAAATACTTCAAAAGCAAACAATTAACACCTAGTAATCAGCTAATCATAGAAAATTTAAGTACTTCTTCATCTTGGAAAAGAAATTATCTTGCTGTGACTTTGATTTCCCACCGGAGTTATTAGCATATAATTGTTCCTGCATCAGAAGGAAATATTTATCAGCAAGCAATAGAGAAAAATGTATAATAACACGTTAGAGATATATGCATGCTTTAATTATGGACCAATAAACCGAGCCAACTCGAATTTATATTGGAACTCGATTTGATAAATAATTCGTCAAACTTTGTTATGAACCAAATAAGATGAATCTGAGTTAAAAATTAAGTTCGTTAACTAAACGAGAAGAACTTGAGCAATATACTGTTTTTCCAATTTGATTCATGGGGACTCGATTATATATACACACCATTATGCAGATATACACTTTGTAGTTGTGTCCATCCTTTAAAAACCTGATGCTTAAATAACTTATGTTTTAATTCAATTTTTACCTTTTCAAAAATTAATAATTCCAAAGCTTGAATAACTTTTATTTTAACTCAATCTATGCCCTTTCAAAAAATAATAATTCGAAAGTTCAAAGATAAAAAATCTTTGACTCTTTTGGGTATAAAAAATTGGCCTTTGAATTATATGATTCAAGCAAACGAGTTAAACCTAATGAGTTGAACTCAGTTGTTCGTGAATTTAAAATGAGTTGAAAAAATAGGCTCGTATCGAACTCGAGTCAAGTTTTGAGCTACATTCTTATCTAGTTGAGCTTAGATGAGTTTAACTCATCTCTAAATTGATATAAACAGAAGCAACAGTACAAATACACAAATAGGTTAAGTAATAAGAACTTTAGTCTTTAAAACCAGTTTAAGCCATCATGTGATTTTTAACCATAATTAATTATGCTCAAAGCAACAACGATAGATAAAAAAAACTCAGATAAGAACTTCAACACATTGCATAAATTTTATTACCTGTTTCGATGGCAGCCCTTCTGTTAACTCCATAATATGATCATCCTTGTGGTCCAAGTTTCCTTCTGGTTCAAGATTCACAACAGGAATCGTAGAAGAGCCTATTGAACTACCAATCAGATGAGAAGAATTGTAATTTCGATCATGATTATTATGGTTATTATTCCATCCTTGAAATGTCACATTGCTAGTACTGTTAAAAACATCACCTTGTCGAATGTAAGAATTTGTTTCAGGTAATTGCATGCTTGACCAAATGTCATTGCACATTTTTTCATGCAAAGAGAAAGAAAACTGTATATGCTGAGATGCTGCATAAGAAATTGGCATTCTTTGAACATGGTTCGGTTTGGCGCAAGCTATGGCCGGTTGAAATGTAAGCTGGTCATTTGTGGAGTTAGCCAGTCCATGGATATTGACATTACCAGGAGTAAGAGAACCACTAACTAAATTTGCCACCATATTAGCTTTTTGGTTTTCCCCAAAACTAATACTTTTCAGCTTTTTTCTATATTTCTGCAGATTTTAAAAAAAAAAAACAAAAAAACCAAGTTAGTTTTCCTAAATTAAAGTGTTTGTAAAATGTAATCTACGTAGCAGAAACGCTTTAGATTGAAGGTGTGTCTAGTGTATGACACTGATGCATGAAATTAATTTAACTTTTAATTTAATTACTATAAATTTGTAAATCAGTAGCAGTATCATATGTCACTGTCATGTCTTTCATCCGTGTTTGTGTTAGTGTTGTCTTCATAAGAGATAAAAAAAAAATACCTGAGATGGCTGGCCACATGTTCCTTT
>Ga0315914_1001310_pt1 | contig 36677 bp, 25 predicted proteins | sample MpolenodulesMG_FD_203920 | JGI IMG/M metagenome (GOLD analysis project Ga0315914, IMG submission 203920) | Medicago polymorpha root nodule microbial communities from Los Angeles, California, United States - elongated nodules | ecosystem: Host-associated > Plants > Roots > Nodule | place: USA...
TCATGTTTGTTTGCTATTTACATTCATGTATTTGCTTTCCAGCCTTGGTTGATCTCAACAAGCTTTTTTATTTCTCAATTATTATAATGTCTTCTTACCTTCATGCTCACATCTTTTTTCCTATTAGGTTTGCAACATGCCTGATAATATCAAACGAAACAAGAGGTTCAGCAGTCAACTGTGTAGATAAATACATCAATCTTCATGATTGTGTGGACTTTCAAACAAAATTTCGATGAAAATGAAGTTATATGGTCTTCATAAAGGATTATCCAGTGTTATTTGTGCTCTCAACCATTTTCCTCTATAAGCCACTTCCCCATATTTCTTATATAAAAATCTATTTATTTTTACATGTAGTTTTTTCATATTTAAAACAATTTGAAATATTCTTTCAAAAAAACAATTTGAGATATGGAGCATAACATATTTTGAGTTAGGAAATCATTGCAGTGCAAGTTAAGAAATGCATTGTCTTATATAACACACTTCATATACCTATGCTTAACATATCCGTTCATGTGGTTTGAGTTGTTCTAAAGGGTTTTATCTGATACACAATATTAGTTTTTTTCTCTATTCGAACAAAATTATTGTTAGTGTGAGAACCGTCATGGAGCCTAACGAGAGGTGTAAAATTGTTCAACGAAGATCCCCATTGTTTGATATCACGAATGTCGTACATAATCCTACAATTTAATATATGTGGTGAATTTGACTCTTTTTGTTGACTGATGAAAATGGCGATTGCATCAATACTACATCAAATTTAGTATACAAAGAGATTTTTCAAAATGTGTGGACATCCATTGTTTAAGTAATAAAATACTCTTGCAATTTATAGTATTTATCAAAATAATTAGTGAAATAAGAGATGAATTGTATTGTAGTACAATATTTTGCAAAGATGTACGCACGGGTGAAAGATCTAGTAGTTAATAGAATTCAATAAACAATTGAAATATTTGAATTATAACCTTCAGCTTTGACAAACTCAAAAACAAACTAAAAGATTTCAAATGTTGAATCATTGCATTTGACAAAGTTATGAATTACACTATCCCTCCCCCTCAAAACAGCATTCCACTTGTATCATTGCAACGCACAACCCCTCTCCATGGTCGTTCTCGACGGTAAGATGAAGAATCGAGACTGCCTTAAATCTGAGATGCAATTTGAGTTTTGCAAGAAACTGTCTTCATTGATTTAATTTGATTTTCCTCCACATCCATGGATAACAACACGAAGATGCCCATCTCTTATCTGAAATCACTTTCTGATTATACACCACATTTAGAAGATTTAAATATTCATTTGGTTTGTTATGGGTTGTTTGAAACCGTGGTGAATTTTGATGTTTAGGATTTGTAAAATAACGTATGAATATGTGATAATGGGACATCTTGAGGTTGAAAAAGGGGACTTGTGGCCTCCCCTCCGTCGCACTCAATCCCTAATTATTATTCCCAATTAGGTACATTACTTACTCAACTTTGAAAGATAAATTGAGTAAAAAAAAAAAACTTTTAAGAGGAAATTCAAGTTGCATATATGGTAACAATAATCATTATGCTAGATACATAACATTGGAGTGCAATTTTGTTTCATATTTTTAAAATATATGTATATTAAAATAAATCAGATAGTATAATAAAAATCTAGTATAAAACAGTGAAAGCATCATTAAATTAAATATAAGCTTAATTGTAATTTTAGCCAGCCATTTTTACCAGTTAGGTTCAACTTCAACCTATGTAATATAAGCTATATATAACACAAAATTCAGTACATATTCCCAAAATGTCTACAACGAACATAGTTTTCCGAGTTTCCAGACCAGGACCCTAGTAATTTAAAGCCACCTTAGACTCTTTGTTTAAAAAAGGTCGTCAAAACGTCAGGTTTTCATATCAACCAGGATAGGGTATAGATGGAAAAACATCACAAGATATACATGATATGTTGCAGGGTGATATTCCTGTAAAACAATATTCCTGTACAACAGAGGTTGCTGCACAATTGTTTGCGAAGGCACAGTGAGATCTTTAAGTTCAGGCTGCACAAAATAATTCAACCAATGATATTATGTCTACTCATTCCGCAATGATATCAGTTGTGAATGTCAGAAAAGGAGCATTTGATGCTACAACCGCAGGAATTGCTGCTCACATCATCACATATGAGATGGCTCTTATTTCATATTCTATGAGTCATCCAGCTCAACAAGTTGTGCCCGTCTCTCAGCAGCCTTCTTCCTAATAAATATACCCCATCTCAAAGCTGCCTTAAGTTTGAGCCAGCCCACAACAGCCTTTCCTGAGGAACGGTTTCGCTCATCATCTACGTTGTAGTTCATGGAGGTTGCAGGCATGTAAGCAGATGAATAAGGATATTCATCTTCAGGAGCATTAAAGGAAGTATGAGGTTGCCCTCCCATATTAAAAATACGGAGCAGATGCTGCATATCTTCATTTTCTAGCATCTCGTGACTTCTAATACGAATATCATCTTCCGGGAAGAAATCTTCAAATCCTCTATAAGTAGGATTTGAAAGGCCAACAGTCTGAAAGCCAGGTGTGGCTGATTGCGGGGGACCAAGCGACAGCTCATTTTCATTTATTGGAAGTTGAGATTGGTGTGAAGCACTCGTCAAAAGATTTTGTAGAGGGAATGCAGTATTACCAAACTGAAGAGCAGAATTAAGATCAGCATTCTGTGGTTGCATTGAGAATCGGGTAGTCGTACCATGATGATAACCTGCAAAAATATTATACATATGTAATCAGCTATCAAAATACTCATTGTCTGAAACCATTCTTTTAACGACAAACATCTGCTGTGAGAAAAATATTATACACATTGATGTGTATGAAATCAACTTGCTATATTGGCCATGTGATGCCATCATTCTCTTCTACTAATATTAGCCCCTAGAAATCATGTTTTCACAATGTGACACAGAACAAACCCATCATATGAAAGGAGTGATAAGGTGGCTTTTTGGTCTCGGACTGGGAGAGGAACATAGGGTTGGAGTGATAAGGAGGTCATGGAATCGACTCCCCCCACTAATAAAATAACAACTAAAATTTTCTATTTCAAAAAAATAAAAATAAAACTATCATATGAAAATCAGGTCAAGAAGAAGCACACTAACATAAATACTATCTCTAAGTTAATCTAAAATAAACCGCAAGTTTGTTGCTTGGGCCGGGTGTGTGTGTGTGAAGAACTGTCCACTTAATCAAGCTGAGAAGAGAAATAGTAAGGATGGTGCGTGCATGAACTGAGTAAAAAAGGATAAATAATACATGAAGAGAATCATCGGGAAAAACAAAGGAGGGAAGTAAAAGATGAAGGATGTAAACTAAAATTGCAAAAGCCTTTTGCTTGTGTTGCTAATATAATAATCTTTACTTTAGAACTATAGTATATACCTCCAACTGTTGCACCTGGATCCATTGAAGGTTGTCCTGTTAGTACATGAACTGGTAGACTTGGGGTGGAGATCTGCTGATCAAGTGAGTTTGAAATAGAATAATCATGGGAACTCACTGGAACCTGGTGTTGAGACATACCCAAAGTTCTATTTTGATTGTAATCTAGCAGAGACTTGCCATCATACTCAATAACGTGCACCCAATTCTCATATGCCTTCTTCACCAATGTGTCCACATGAACCTACCAAAACAGAGACATTGCTTAGAAATTTCACTTTTTTTTTTAGTGCAGTTTTAAACAACTATTTCTTTTGCCATTCCTAGAAGTGGAGAATATACAGCATAACTAATAACACCTGTAACAATAAGCGATATATTCATATTAAGCCAACTGTGTATCTGATCTGTTCACAAAATTTTGAAAAGCCACATCATGGATATCCCTATGCCTGTAAGATTTTAAAACTAGGAAAATGTTTTACGCAGCAAGAGTTCCAGCAATAAAAGCAAAATAACTTGTACCAAAGCCCAGGATCCAATTTAAGTGTATAACTATATATTATAGCTGGATGCCATCAAGATGAAGAGCTTCTTTTACCCAACAAAAAGCCAAAAGGATGGTCCACACTTTCAGTAAGTGCAAAGAGAAACCAGATTTATTGCACTGTGGAAGAAAACCACCAACAAAATCCTAATTCAAACAAAAATGCAAAATTTACTGTACTGGGTAACTTACCTTTTGACTATCAGAGAGAGAATCAGCAGAGTAATATTGGTCATTGGTGATTAAGCCACTCAACTCGTATATATTATTGAAAACAACACCAACATTCCTTGCATCATCAGGATAGTATACATAGAGTTTTCCACTGAGGACACAAGTCTTTGCATGTTCAACAAGAACCTCCCACATTTTATTTGACATGCCACTCCCAAGAATCTGCTTAAGGATAGTGAACTTGTAAGAAACTTGAATTAATAAATATTAAATTATGAAGTTAACCCCAATTCCCAAATCAAATAGATTTGAACATTTGATCAAACTTAAAACTCCTTCCCCTGACAAGTGTCTAGATTCTTACATTCCGCAATCTCTGTGGGTCTCTAACCACAAGTTGAAGGACATCTTCAACAGAACATATTCCTGCTTTATTTAGCCTTTTGTGAAAGGACCCATCCTTGCCAATCTTCTCCAATCTCCAGACCTCATCAGTCAAGGCAGGTGGATAGTGTTTCTTGTATACTACAATCAAGTATAAGTTTCATTATGATATGAACTGGAAAGAGAGATAAGATAGAACAAAAAAAATGAAGTTATGTACTTACATTCTCCACGGTGATCCTTAACAGTGAAAGCCTCTGTTTTGGCTTCACGAATACGCATTCCCTCACAACAACCCGAGGAAACTTTTAGCCCCAGCCTAAACTTCCGACTTCTTATCCAGCTAGAGTTGTCTGTAAATGTAAGATCGGCCAGTGTTCCTACACCCTCTTTCAGTGTCACTTGCAGATCACCAGTCAGAAGAGGTCGTTTTCCTTCTCGCTCTTTCACAATATGGCTATCAAATTCTTCTTGACTCCAAGTATCATCATCCTCATTATTGAAATCCCCTTCAAGTACAATAACATCTAGTCTGACACATGATGCTGGGCCGGAGGTGACAACATGCCCTGTGTTTGCATCAATCAATACAATATGTATGGCAGTGCCCTGCTCCCCCTCCACTTTCCCGCCAGTAAAGAGGGGAAGGGATAACCTGGTCCTAAATTTTAACTGTAAATTTCCTCCATCTGGGTTTTTTATGCGCTTTGGAGAAGATCTGTATTTTACTTTGAGTATTAGAAAAAATAAATTATAGATACAAATACGTTAAGAAAAGATCTACACAGAAACCACACCAAACATATACAAGCAATTATATTTGAATTCTAAGATACAACAAATCAAAAATCTATTGGTCATTAAATTTAACTTTTTAAGTTAAAACAGGGTCCCTGTTGATCTTAGACCGTCTGTCTTACTCCAATTTCAAGAAAACAAAACAAGTCAATTGCAAGAGAGATCATGCCATAAGACAACTTTGTAAGTTTAATTTTGATCCATTTCAGTTACGACATAGACCAATCACGTGTTGTTGACAATTTGACACATTGTTTAAGGATTTTGATCTCTCAAATAGTTGTTATCATAATCAAACTCTTTTTAATGATGTGGTAGTACTTAATTGGATAACAGTGTGAAGAAGTGTTACACTAAAGATGCATAAAAATAACTCCAGTTATGCCATAGGGTTAAATCTTGTAAGAAACTATATTAAGGAGGCGGGGTGACAACAAAAATACCTCCCACTAAGATTGGCAGGGGCTAATTTTGCTAAAGCGCGCTCCACTTCTTCGCTAACCTGTTCAGCAAAAAGAAATAAAAGTCCATGATTAAACACCAATCATGCAAAGTAGCACATATATATACATTCACTTAGCTACAGAGTTGTTCGAAGGAATTATTTTATACAACACAGGGCAAATAAACACCATGGGACAAATTAATTGATTTTATCACAATCTTACAAAATAGCAGCTAAGTGAGATAATTAAATATGTTACTTTATTCCAAAAGCCTTTCTCACAATGAGCATTTATGTATAAAGATATAAAGATTTTACGTATTTCAGCTTGTTAAAGTTTTGTCTAAGCCTCAGAGCATCAATATTTAGCCGAAGTCTACCAGCCTAAAGGACAAAAGTTTTTTCTTTCCTAATGGGCTAGAAGCACAGGTTTTATCTTTTAGGGGCTGATTGTTTGGGTGACACATGCAAGTGATATAACTTTGATAAATGATAATACAAGCCAACAGGCATCGAATGAATACCACAATCAACTTAATTTTCTTACAACTCTTCGTAGAATAGGCTCCAGCGATGAGCAAAGTTTCTGAAGACTATCCACCTTCAACGCTTCAACAATTACACTGAAAATTGACATAAATAGACAGAGGGAAAAATATTAATGCATTACTCAGAAAATTTAATGCATGAAATTTAACACAAAACTACTCAAAGTATAACAAAACTGCAGCCAATTTTTCTTGGTTTGTAAAGCCTGGCTCCCAAGTTTAGAAGATTTTATTTTCTCCCCCCAAAAAATAGAGATGGTGCCTACTGCCTATTGATGTGTTTGGTATCATGGCGGGATTATCATAATCCTAGAAAGCTAGCGTGTTTTTGCATAAGCTACTATAAAATCACCATCGTTCACTGTCATTCTAGCAAACCCATGATGATAATAAACATACACGTAGAGGATCGATTCCAAACACGTCATTTAATAATAATGATCTAAATCCCATTCAAATACTCTTCCTATGTACTTTCATTAACCTACCACGTAATAAGTCAATAGATGCTCAAACCTTTTTTCATTTTTAAGACTCAGAAAAACAATACCTAGGGCATGTTTGGATTGACTTATTTGAACTTATCTACCGACATAAACACTTGCGAGAATGTTTGGGTGAACTTATGAAAACAGCTTATGACATGTTCGTAAGCTTTTTTTTCAGCTTATTTCCATAATAGCTTGTGAAAACAGCTTATATATTATATGAAAAACAATCTAACTTAAATTTATGATTTGTTATGAAAATAGGTTATCATAAGCGCTTATATATTAAGCTGAAAATTAAGCTGTTTATCCAATAACAAAAGAAATGTCATTTACACTAAATTTATCAAATCCAAAAGCTAAAAAATAGGAAAATAAAATCAATAATAATCGATTAATAATGAAGAAGTTGAAAAAAATGAACCTAGCTAAAGCAGGTCGTTTTCTTTCAGGTTGATCTTCATCAGTAGAAGTTAAATCTAAGGTTCGTTTCTCTCTCGCCATACTATTCGATCTCTCCATATATCTCGTTTGCATTCTTCTTCTTCTTCTTCTTCTTCTGTTTGCTTGCTGAGAAAGTGAAATGAAAGGAAAGAAAATAATCTTCTTCTATAAAAGCTTCGCGAAAGGAAAAAGGGGAAATTTTGAGTGGATAGAAAAGTTATGAGAATTGAGAAAGTGAAGAATCTGTTAGAAATTTCTCAGAATTTTCACTTCAATTTCAACGCTTACTTTTCTTCACACGAAAGAAGAAAAGGTTTTTTTTTTTGTTGAGAGAACGGTGTGAGTGACGGGTTTAACTGTTTACGAATCTGGGTTTGGACGGTGAGATTTTGATGTTGAGATATAAACCGTTGGATGGAGAATCTTTGTCTATACTTTTACATGTGCTTGCCACGTGGGGTGATTCACCAGTTCCTCATATCATCATCAGTCATCACTGTTCACTGAATGTGTTACTCATTGATTTCTGATAATGATATGAAAATATTTTTATTTTTGGACAGATATTTCATATTCATTTTTTTTTTTGCTAAGATATTATGTATATCTATATCTATATGGTTAATGATGTTCTTTTCTTATTAAAAAAATACTTTCCCAGATTTAATTAATAATATAAATAAAAGGTGACTACTCATATACTCTAGCTTTCAAAAAACAAAAAAAAGTATTGACTAGACTTTGTGTTACAACCAATTTTGAACGTTAAGCAGGGTGAGACTATAACATCAATAGCAGCTATCAGAAGATGCAAGAATTAGAGTTCAAATAAATTATCTTATTTGGAGATAAAACAAGTTGTGTGAGCTCTTTTAACTTGTCAATCAATGATAAAAACTAGTTTTTAAAAAGATATGTTTAGAGAAATGATATATGTACAAATTGTTTTGTAACAACTATATATAAAGGGGTAGTTTCAATATTTCAACCATAAAATGGAAGGCCATTTTGTAAAGAATATTGTCGTCTCGTCTATCTTCACCGCCGCTAATGATGAACCCCACTTGAGGCTGAGCATAGATGGGCTACGGCCCACCCTCGAAAAAGTTCATATATAATTATAAATTATACCCTGTATTTAAAAACAAATTTCAAGCTAGCCTACTCAATTCTCTTCATTTCCCTTTTATTCTTTGTGTGTATAATGTGTAGTACCAACATTTAATTATTTGACGTCACCTTTTTTTTTTATTGATATCCACACTTTTTCAAAGAACTCTCCTAAATTAATTAGGACGTAGTAGATGAGATATAGATAAATAAACAAACCCTGCTCTCGAAAAAAAAAACTACAAACAAGAAAAGAAAGATACATGCGTTGAAGGTTACGTATCTTTATCAAAAAAAAATTGAACGGAATAAACCTTTTTGAAGGTTACGTATCTTTATCAATTTCTTTATCTAACTGATAATTTACTTTTTTTAATGGGAATAATTTCCTTTATTCCTTTTTTTTCTTTTGAATGATTTCCTTTATTCTTTTTTCGGGTACCTTTTGTTTTATTTGTCTTTTTTACTTCAATGGAATAAACATTTTTTAGGTTTTTTGAAAGAAAAGAAAAGGGTTGGCTTTTTTTAGAGGAAGAAAAGGGTGAGTTGATGGATAATCCATTATAGTATATAAGTTGTATGACGTAACAGTTTTTTTCTGAAAGGATATATCTGTATTTCCATGTGTATGACGTAACAGTTTTTTTTTTCTTTTAGAGATTTCCATGTGTATGATGACGTAAAAGTTTTTTAAACAAGCTTATATAATTTCATCATATATCAAAACATAAATAGATGGTAGTATATCAACATAAGTGTGTGAGGTAGCTTATAATGGTGCTATCTACGTCAATGTGTGAGCGGATTTATTTGTCTCTGAGTAAACTCGACAAAAAAGTTTTGAAAAAATAAATTGTAGTATTGTTTATTGTTACCAACTCTTTGGTGGAAGTGGATTTTCGAATGTGTTGGAACAACAACGGCATCGGTGTTAGTGAATGGGTGCCCGACGGATGAGTTTCCTATTGAGCGAGGTCTTCGTCAAGGTGACCCTTTGTCGTCGTTCTTATTTTTATTGGCAACTGAAGGATTCAACGTGCTTATGTCTGCTATGGTCGGGGCACACCTTTTTAGTGGATATGGAGTTGGTCAGGTTGGTGATGTTCGACTAACTCACCTGCAGTTTGCAGATGATACAATTATTATTGGGGAAAAAAGTTGGCAGAACGTGCATTCTATGCGTGCAATGTTGCTGTTGTTTGAGAACATTTCGGGTTTAAAGGTTAACTTTAACAAAAGTATGTTGACGGGTGTAAACATTTCGGATTCTTGGTTGTCGGAAGCGGCATTGGTGATGAATTGTCGGAAGGGGACCATTCCTTTTATGTATTTGGGCCTGCCTATCGGAGGTGACTCTACGAAAATTGCTTTTTAGAAACCTGTTGTTGATAGAATTGTCTCTCGCCTGTCGTCGTGGAAGCATAAGTTTATTTTTTCGGCGGTCGTCTGGTTCTTCTGAAATCAGTCCTATCCTCTTTGCCGGTTTACTTTCTTTCCTTTTTCTAAGCCCTTGCAGGTATAATTTCTTCTATTAAATCTATTTTAAAATAAAATATTAGGGGGGCTGTGAGGATAATAGGAAAATAGCTTGGATAAATTGGGAGTCGATTTGTACTCCTAAGGAGATTGGAGGGTTGGGGGTTAGGCGGGTGGGTGCTTTTAATTTTGCTCTGTTGGGAAAGTGGTGTTGGAGGATGTTGGTTGATAAGGAGGGTTTGTGGTACAAAGTTTTGAAAGCCTGTTACGGGGAGGAGGGAGGGCGTTTGAAAGAGGGTGGTAGCCATGGTTCAACTTGGTGGGGGTCCTTATGTACGATTCGCGAGGGGATTGGTGAGGGAATAGGAAATTGGTTTGAAAATAAAGTCCGTAAGGTGCTCGGGAATGGAAGGGGTACTTTATTTTGGCATGACATTTGGGTGGGGGAGTTTCCTTTGAAAATTAAATTCCCCCGTCTTTTTGATTTGGCCTTGAATAAGGAGAGTTTGGTGGAGGATATGAGGAGGATTTTGGGGGCGAAGGGTGGAGGGGACGGACTGTGGCGTCGGTGTTTATTGGCCTGGGAGGAAGAGAGTGTGAGGGAGTGTTCTGTTTTATTACATAACATTGTGTTGCAGTAAAATGTTCAGGATGTCTGGAGGTGGTCCTTAGACCCTTTTCTGTAAGTTCAGATTGTAACCTAAGAGGGGGGGTGAATTAGGTTTCTAGGAATATTGGTTAATTTTTCTTAGTTGGGCGTTGTTGATAATTTTTTCGGTAATTAATGATGAAGGTATGAATGCAGAAAAATAAAAGAGTAAGGGAAGAAGAAAAGACACAAGAGAATTATAGTGGTTCCCCTCTAAACCTCAGGGTACTCCACTCCCTTCACACCCAGCAAAGGATTTCACTATGTAAAGAATCTTTGTTACAAAGCAACCTTAATCCCAAGGCCTCCTAACAATATTTCTCTGCACACCAAGATAGGACCCCACTATCTTTTACAATGATTTCAACAACAATGGTGAGAAGCTTTTTACAAAAGCAATTGAAGAATAATGAATGTATGGCTGTTATGCTTTGATCAATATCACGTTAACGGTAAGAACTTAGTACTCAGAAAACTTCTTTATGAATGTTAAAAATGTGGACAAAGTTTTCAAAGCAGGATGATGAAAGTTTGATAAATCAAGTGATATTGAATATAACAATTGAGATTGAAAGTTGTAGTAATAATGTTAAGTCATTTGTTTTGATTCTCAATTGAATTTATAGAGGCTAAAAAGATGCTTATGAAGCAATGCTACTTTTCAAAAAAGAAATAGTTGCTGCCAATTTTTATCAAAAATAGTCGTTGCAATTTTTAGAAAATATCCGTTGAGTATGAATTAAAAAGTTGTTAGTTTCAACGGAAAGAAAAACTGATGAAAAGGTATGATTGCATGGCTTGAAAACATTGTTACTGATTGCCTCTTAAAACATGTTTAAGATTTAGCCGTTGAAAAAAAATGCTAATGCCATGCACTAACAATTTCTAACAATGAAGGCCAACAGTAACATGAATTGATAAAAACAATTCATATGGCTATCAAAATAAATATAGCCATGATTAGTAAAAAAAAGGACGTTGACATTCAATGAATAATTGTGAGAAATAAATTTTTAATGTCAAAAATATTTATGCAATCCCAAAATCAATTATGCCTTTTCATGCAAAAATATTTTCATTCTAAATCACATAAAAAAAATCATTGTGAGTGTGTGATTTATTTTCAAAAGTTTTTTAGGCATTGCTTCATATGGGAACTTAGAAAAAAATGTTCGAAATTATTTTCTGAGCATACTAAGTTGTTCCATAAGTTAATAATGACAAATCAAAGATAAGGACCATACTTACAAAAATATAACTATGAAGCTTAAGTCCCATTATCTTCATTCTTCAACTTTGAGCCTCCATGGACATTTCTTCTTTTTGTGATGTGGTGTTGTTATCATCAAAACTCAGCCAAGTCTAAGAAGGAAATCTTCTTCACATGTTCGTGGCTATTCGGTGCGGGAAGCATATCGATTTATCACTTCTTCCGGCGAATTAGTGGACATGAATTTTGTTGATGACATCTGGCATAATAACATTCTTTCAAAGGTGTCTTTGTTTGTGTGGCGCCTTCTTCGCAATAGACTTTCAACAAAAGACAACTTGGTGCGGTGGCGTGTCCTTCACCAAGATGATGTGGCGTGTGTGTCAGGTTGTAGGAACTCGGAAACGGCGACAGATCTTTTCTTAGGATGTCCTATATTCAGCTCTCTTTGGTCTCATGTGTGACATTGGTTGGGTATCTCTTCAGTTTTTTCTAGTGAACTTCGACAACACTATGTCCAAGTTACTAAAATGGCAGGTTTGCCTCGATTCACTCACTCATTCTTCACAATCATTTGGTTTGCCTCTATTTGGGTTATTTGGAAGGAGAGGAATCACCGTGTATTCCAAAACATGGTCTCTAATTCTTCAACTACCATCGAAAAGGTTAAACTAAACTCTTTTTTATGGTTGAAATCAAAACAGGCGACTTTTTGTTACAGCTATCATGATTGGCGGAAAACCCCACTCTTTTGTATGGGTGTCCACTTGTAATTTTGTTTTTGTTTTTGGCGGTGCTTTCTTTGTGTTTTGCACCTTGAGGTTGTAAATATTTGTGTGGTTTGCCTTTTGCACGCCTTGTACGGGGTAAATCACAGTTGTTTATATATCATTTTAGTTTGTTCAAAAAAATAATAATAATAATCCCTAATTTCGTAATGTCATTCATGCCTTTGTGAAAATACTCCACAACCTTCTTCGAATCAAGCTTATATGTACTACTTAACTGTTAATAAGTGATTTATTCAATAAAAAATTTGACTTGTCTAAGTTAAATTTTGTAAGGATCTAAATAGGATTTGTTTTTAGTTGTCAAAAAAAAGTAAAATAGGATTTGTTTTTTGTGTCGGTAACTAATATGGATCCTTCATATTTTATCAAAGATTAAAATAGAACTTCCTCTGGTAAATATAAGATCAACTTCCTCTACACTAAAATATTCTAATAAATATTTTCGTAAAAGATATTCCAATGTGATAAATAATATTCTTTGCCTACAATGAGTGTTATCTTTAATTATTTCACATGAATTAAACAGAATATAAATGAATAAAAGAATAATCAGTTTTAACAAACTAATCTTATAAAACTTTAGTTATTCACCATTGTTATAGATGTAAAGTAAAATAACTTGAGAGTGTACATATAGTATCATTAGATGTTAATATTAAAAAATTAAAATATATTAGACTGAAAACAGAAAATAACATTTACTAAGACACCTTTCCAGCAGCAAAACCTGATTGTTCATCAACTTTATTCCCCATGTACATGTTTAGACAATAACTTCATGAGATCTTGGTGAACTATGCATAGATGCTTATGTGAATTCCTCTTTTCCTGCAGTTATTTAAGAACTAATGAGAAAGTGTAATGAATTCATGATATGAACATCAAAATTGTCACATTAATAAGATAAAATGAATAAAAGACAACTTGGACAATCTCTATGTATAAATCAAGTCAGAATTCACCCAAAAAAAACAAGTCAGTGAAAAATATCCTTTTTCTGGAGTTTCATTTAGTCCCTCTGTATTTGGTCAAAAAATTACTCCCTTTGTATCTTTATAGACACATTTTTGCATTATTCATATATATAAAAAATTACTCTCTAAAATAGTCTTTGTAAGTTAATATGTCTAATTTTAACTTTTTATCTTTCAAAATAAACTAAATATTGATAAACTCTTTGTATGTTAATATGTCTAATTTTAACTTTTTATCTTTCAAAATAAACTAAATATTGATAAAATGTATGTTAAGATTTTCACTTCCCCAATTTAAAATATATAGACACATATTCAGGCTATTAGTATTTTTAGGTTTGCTTTTTATTATTTGTTATTTAAAATTAAAAATTAGCTAATGTCCTAAAAAGACAAATTTTGAGAAACAAATTAATGGTGAATTTATTTCTTGAATGTCAGACAATTTTTTTTTTTTATTAACCTTCAAATTCCTAAAGGAAAGATGTCTTAGGAAAGATGTCTTAGGAAAGTCTGACAAAAAATTGTTTCAAAATCAAACTCGGATTCTCCCAAATAATTGTCTTTGGTGGAGCTCGCTAACCACATGAATCCATACACTTGATTTATGGTGACAAATCTTGATTGTATGACTACGTTGACACCAAATATAAATGTTTAGACCGACACCAAATCTCAATCAAAGTTGTCTTATCCAATATATTGATTAACTAATTCAATTTTTGTGAAGATATCGGGTGGATAATCATGATACATTTTGTACGGGCAATATTTAGAGAATTTTTTGAAAGTTGCTTATAATTAAAAACGGAAGGCCTAAGCAAGACAATTATATGATATATATTTGACAAGGTAGTTAATGTGTCACAATATAAGATACTACTCACATCCCCTTCAAAATCTTCTTAGACATTTTCACGAACATTCATCGGAGGTTTTATATGTCTAACTGACCCATCAATAAAAGTGTCTCCTGATTAATAATGAACAAAACAACAAGTTTGTTACCCACATCAACAAATCTCTAGGTTTCCTTCAACAAGATTGAATTGGTTTTTTTACTTAATTGGTAAACAGTTTTCACTTAAATTTCAATCATAAAAATATATTTTATAATTCATGTTTCTGTTTTTAATTCTAACATGTAACCACAGTTGGTTGTTGACAACCACTCTGACACCATTGATCACATCTCTTACCACCACTTCAAATACTGTCAACCACCACTTTGAATACATGTAACCACAGTTCAGCTTTGTGCCCGATCAAGAAAATTGACTAACCCAAACACTTTGGATTGGTTCAGATTGCGGTTTGATTCGGTCGTACACAAACCAATAAACATCCCTAAATAACTACCCACAATTTTGTCGCTGTTCTCCTTACATTTTCTATCTTTTGTACACTCTCTGAACTTTGGGTGTATCATGCCTAAAGCCCAACAATACATCCCCTTTTATGCATTAGGCCTATCATAAGACTCTGAAAGAAAAAAAGAAAGAAAAAAAACATTGTTATTTGCAAACCTCAAGATCAGCAGATGATATGGTTTTGCCACTGCGAAAAGCCTCAGCAAGTTTATCATCAACCTCTGAGACAGTTCCTATGAGTTCACGCCTTTTATCTGACACCAAGGCTTCCATATCAGTTGGAACCTCTTCAGCAACAACATTATCACTACAATAAGCAACGACTGAGTAAGTTGAAGAATAATGACGAGACTTAACCACGGGAATAACCAATGCAAAAGTTTCAGAAACGGACCATTGAAAAAGTATGCCTTTAACCGTACGAGATCGATGAACCCTTTAAAATCACCTTCCAAGCCTATCGGAACTTGGATTGGTGCACTATGATGCCCAAGCTTGGATCTTGCCTGAAAAACAAAACAAAATGGTCTAAAAATAAAAACAATGATTTGAGTTACAAAAATGCTTGAGGTCAATAATAATTAAATATTGAGTCTTGCTAATAAAGGTGTCAGTATCATGGGTCGTGAAGTTTTGGCCCCAACCCACGTAGTAAAGGGGCTTGAATATTCACAAGATTAAAAGGTCCACATTCATGCAATCCCACAAATAAAAAAATCAAAAGGCCCTAAAGCCCAAAATTTCAATTTTTTTTTTACAAAAAAAATTACCTAAAATAGAAATTTTTTTTTTTACGTAAAAAAAAACTTTTTACCTAAAAATAAACTTTATTTTTACCGAAAAAATTATTTTTTTACCTAAAAAAAAACTTTTTTTTTGAAATAATTAATATGGGGCTTTTTTAGGCCCATAAATAAAAAGATTTTACAGTGGATTTGACCCCAAATAATTTTGTTCAATTAGGGGGCTTTAATTTAGTGGGCTTGGTGGGAGCTTTTTTAAGTGGGCTTTGAAATTTGGGGCTTTATTGACACGTCTACTTGCTAACAAATGCTCAAAGGGCATTGTTTAAGGAACCCACAAAAAAATTGTCATGAAAATACAAGTCAAACACATAAAAAAAAGTCATAATTACACAATTTCCGATGTAAAAGTTACTGCATCAATCTCAAGTTTATCTGATTTAAAACTACCCACGGATTTGCTCCTTTCTTATCAAGCTTATCGATAAATACAAGTCTTGGAATTTCATATGTTGATCGACATCAGTTGATTTCCTTTGTACCCCACTAACACCAGAAAGAACAAGAATAGCACCATCAAAAAAATGCAAAGCCCTCTGAACATCAATGTTGAAATCAACACGTTTGAATGTGTCAATTACGTTAATCTGCAAGGACAAATATTAAAGGATTGACAAGAAATGTAAAATGGATTTGGATGGACTACGCTTGAATTTTGAAAGCAAAAATGAAGAAAATATGTAAAGAAAAAATCATGAATTTTGTAGGGACTAGAAACACATATAACCCTGAACTTAATCAATACACTTCTTTGAAAGCAAAAATGAAGAAAATATGTTAGGAAGTGTGATGCTAGTTATGAAGCACAAACACCTCTAAGAATAGGCATGTTGCGGTGTCCAACACTTATACGAGCGGTGTCAGAAACCAGACTATGTTACTTTCCAAGAAGTGTAAGTAAGACCAAGCTGGACTATTTCATGGAAATCTACTAGGAACAATCCGCAAAATTGTTTGGATCGCTCCACGTGATACTCCTCACCTCTCCTGACACCAGCTTAGGGTTTATGAGCCCCGATATCCAGATGTTACGCATCCTGTTTGAATCCTCGGAGAAGTTACGGAGGTGGAAATTCGGGATAGTACTTAGGTGACATAGTGGTTGGTGACATTGGTCAACCACAATGTCACAAGTGTCTTTCTTCTCTCTTTTTTCACAAGAGTTTTTGTCATTTTGTACTTTTGTGATATTGTGGTTGGTCAATGCCACCAATGTCACCCAAAAGGTACCCGGAAATTCGTAGCGGTGGAGGAACATACTGTGTTGTGGTACAAGAGACGCCGCATCAAGAAACGACCTATCATGGACTGTTAGGTGCTTTTTCTGTTGAAGAATATCGGCAACTGGATATTATGGACTACTTTTCGCGATTATTGTGAAATTTTTTTGTTATGCCTTTTGGGATTGTTAATGCTCTAACGATTTTTATGGATATTGTTAGCTGATGACATTTTCTTTTTTATTCCAAGAGTAGAGGATGGATGAGTGGCATGATCCAAACTATCCAACGCATCATGATTTCAATGTGACAAAAATAATTTCTGCTCGAGACTTGAAGTCATTATCTATCGACAAAACTTGTTTCCTCAAAACAAAAACAAAAAAATCTAAAATCTATCGACAAAACATGTGACATTTACACAAATAAAGAGAGTCATTTGATTAAGATTTTAAGACATTATAAAGACATTTTTATTATAAAAAGTTTTGTGATATTGAATCAAAACTATCTGCAACTTAAAAAAAGTTATGATATTCAATCAAGACTTTTTGTCATTTAAAATAAGTCTTGTGGTATTCAATTAAGATTTTTTATCACTTAAAAAAAGTTTTGTGATATTCACAATCATTCAATTTTTTAAGGATTGTCTAATAAATTGGATTTGGTGGGATTTTCTAGTGAAATTTTAACATGAAAAAGTCTTTCATAAAAACATGAGATTTCTTAGGATCGTTTTTTCTTTTAAGGGGCCATTTGACGCACATGATAGGAAGATATGATATGTAAAACTATCATATCTTGATTCAATCCGCTGTTTGACGCATCAATAGGAAAGAATAGCTTAAACCCATCACTAATCCTATCATATTCATCCTTTATTATTTTTATCCTTAGTTTTTGTTATTTTTTGACGTTTAACTTCCTCTATCCTTGGTTTTTCTTCAAGGGATTCTCTTTCAATTCCAACGATTTTCCTTTTCCTCTTTTTCCAATTTTCTTCCGATCGTTCTTCACATAGATCTCCAAATTTTTTGTTTTCAATTTTTTTATTTCAATTCAATCCCTAATAGCGTCACAATACTATTGGGTTTTTTTATTTTCAAACTTATTTAATGGCATCAAACATAATTTTAATTAAACAATATGACTTTTTTGTTCCCAATCAATTCCAATTGGCTTGTTGCACATGAATTGAGGATTGGATTATTTCATTGTCAACTATTTTTACACGGGCAACAATTCCTACGCTATCATCTTTTTTTATCATGTGTGCACCAAACGCATGATAGGATAAGTGACTATCATGCCACTATCCTATCCTATCCTTATTCGTTTTCTAATCCTATCATGTCTCTATCATATCCTGCGCACCAAACTGACCCTAAGAGTTTAATCTTTCCATCTCTGTCCTCCCTTTTATCTTCCTCTCTCTCCCTTCTCTCCCTCCCCCTATCTCTCTCCCTCTCTCTATTCTCTCTCTCTCTCTCTCTCTCTCTCCCTCTCCCTCTCCCTCTCTCTCCCTCGTTTCTCCAACTTTCTCATAAAAAAATAAAAGAGTATGTATCGAGAATACTATGAAAAAGAGTGTGTTATAATCATTTCTTTCTAACGAGTCCTTAAAATTCATTTTTTAAAATCTTATAAAATTCATAAAATCATTTTAAATCTTTTAAAGTCTTATAATGTAAATCCATTGAAATTCAAATTGTAAATTTTAACAGTCTTTTAAAATCATGAAAGTCATTAAAGTCTTTTAAAATTCTCAAGATTTTTTAAACAAAAGTTGTCCTTTAGAAAAGGGGTGTATTGAATATATTATGCACTGTCCTTATCAAAAAGGGTGTATTGAATATATTATGCATTATCCTCATTAACAACATCATTTAATTCTTTCAAAACAGAAGTAGCAATCAATAACCGAGCAAAATTCATTCTTTCTTTATTAATTGTTACCTCATCAATTTTAAGAAGCCGACCATGAGATGAAGCCAATTCCAAGAAAAAAATGTTGTTCCAAGCATGTAAAGGTACCACGTAACATCTCACCCAAGCACCCCTTTCATATGGTACCTCGACATCCTTCTTCCAAGGTCTACAATCATCAAAATATTACCAATCAAATCCGCCGCCGAGTTAAATAAAACCATAACATCACATTCCACACACGGGTGTAACAACACATTATCACCGCCCAAAGATATTACTTTAAAATCTACGAACCTTGCATCTATAAATGATTGTTGAATAATAGAGATGCAATTACCATTCTTAATTTTAGCCAAAATACTCTTAGATGCTCATTCTATATCCTCATGAAAAGGTAAATACTTTCGCAACACAGCAGCCTCACCATCCACACAACCATGATCGTTAACCATTTTTGTTGTAGTGATCGGGGTTGCGTATATTATGCATTATCCTTATCAATTGAGCGAAGCTCACGAAAACATAAAAAAGTTACAATTTAAAAGCATTAAAGAGTGTCGGGGCACTCAGAGTTAGTATTATTAACACAGCTACCTTTGCGGTCCTAACAATTGCAAATTGAAACAAGATAAATAGTGAAATTCCTCTAACATTTCATTATTATAAACACCATTTCATACGTAAAAAAAAAAAAAAAAAAATTTAACGACGCCAAATCATATGGTGCATCCGTCTACATAGATTACCATGGTCTTTTTGGTTAATACAAACAATACCTCATTTTAATGTTTATTTTAGACTTTAAAATACATTGGGTCAAGTGCCTGTCCAATTAAAGCTACAAATAGGTTGTTTGTTTGATTGTGCAATAAGATAAGTTTTGATCCATACTTTTAGAAGAAAAGAAGCTTGTTATCTTATTCTCGAAATGAAGGCCGTGTACACACAAATCGATTAGATGCTCTAGTGAGAAACGTATTGAAATAGACAACAACAAAGCTTGAGATGATAAGTTACTTGCCAAAAACAATTGTTTGAAAATGGAGTTTTACAAACTCAAATTAAATGAAGAGAAATACAGAGTGTTTATAATCACATTAACCAAGGTTTGTCCAAGTCAATGGATTTAATCTCTGTTTACTTATTGGCTGTGGCCAACCACACACTCTTGTTCAAATGGTTTTCTCGTCATTTTCATGTTATTACAAACCAAATAAACTAGAGTAAAAACAAAAACATAACATAAAATAAAAGTGCAAAACAAGAAAACAAAGAAAATTGTTGATGACACATTTGATAGGGTTGAAAAACACGAGTAAATTACTCAAATGCCCCTTGGCAGTTAACTGCCGAATTTTGACTGAAATCGGCTGCAGTTAACTGCCGAAGAAAACCTCGGCAGATAACTGCCGATGTTTTGTTATAAGAACAGATACAAGTAAGTTCAAAACTCCTCTGGCATAGGAGTTTTCAAAACTCCATTGTTACGTTTTTGATTCTAATAGGTGCGATTTTCTGCCATTCCAAGTCATTTCAAGCACAAATACAAGTAAGTTATTTGAATCATATTGCATTGTTGTTTTGTTGTTGAATTGTTTTTTTTTTTTTGTTAAATTTCGATTATATAGGTTTTATTGATTTTATGATATCTTAGATTTATGTTTAGGTTAGAATTGTTTAGGTTTAGGTTTATGTTCTTATGAATTGTTATAATTGTTATAGAAGTTTTATTGAATTTTTAGGTTTAGGTTTTGATGAATTGTTGTAGAATTGTTTAGTTTTGATGATAGTTTACGTTTAGGTTTAGGTTTAAGTTTTGATTTTTTGATGTTATGATTTTATCTCATTGTTGTTTAGTTTAGGTTTTGATCGTCAATTTTTTTTATGTAGACATGTCTCATAATCAGAACCAGGGTAACGTTCAGGGTGATGAGAAGAAGAAAGAAAAATCGCCTATGACATGGCACGAAATCACATGTGATGGTTCCGTCAAAAAGAAGGATTCGAAAGTACCGGTGTACAATCAGTCGAGGTTGAGGAGGAGCGGGAGGACATGCTACTTTGGTCCTCAACCAAAAGCAGGTGCCGCAGGGACTGTAGCGGGAACCCGATTGACTTGTGTGACGATGAAGATGAATAAATGTAATGGCTTGTAATGCCTAATTGATTTGGATCTTTTTTTATGGTTTTTTAATATGTCGCGCACATTTTGCTACATTTTTCTTGACATTATAGTGCTTTTAAATAAAAATCGTGTTTTGAATAATTTCAATTAAAGTCCCGTTTTGAATAATTGCGTATTCGAATAAAAACTAATTAATTCTAACATGAATTCGAATAATTAAAATTGTGACAGCGTGAATTCGAATAATTAAAATTGCAACAGCGTGAATTCGAATAAAAATTATGTATTGAATAAATTCGAATAAAAAGGTACATTCATTACATTCGGGAATGCACCTTCCAACTACAACAATTGTCTTGTCTCTGAATGAGGCAAATTCAAACTAGTTAAGCAGCAAGACTCCAGTATTCGTCCAGAAGTGCTTTTGTTCCATTCAAAAGGTTAAATTCTTGTTGGTCTTAGGGCCCGTTTGGATTAGCTTATATAAAACAGCTTATGCAAATAAATAAGTTTTTATGTATTATTTATAAGTTTTTAAGGTAGTTTATGAAGATACAACTTTCGTTAGTGAGAGCTTATAAATTAAAATAAAAGCTTATTTATTTACATAAGCTATTTTTCATAAGCTCAAAATAAACTCAAACCAAACGGGGCCTTAGTTTAAAATAATAGTATCCAAGTGCCAACGAAATGAGGTCCAGACCTTGACACCTCAATACCATCATTTAAACGAAGCCAACAAGAATTTAACCTTTTGAATGGAATAAAAGAACTTCCGAGCGAATGCTGGAGTCCTGCCGATTAACAAGTTTGAATTGCCCCATCTAGAGTAAGACAATTGTTGTAGTTGGAATGTGCATTCTAACTACAACAATTGTCTTACCTTTAAATGGGGTAAATTCAAACTGGTCAAGCAGCAGAACTCCAACATTCGACCGGCATTCCCATCGTTCCATTCAAAAGATTAAATTCTTGTTAGTTTGATTTAAATGACGGTATTGAAATGTCATAAGAATGAGGTTCATTCCTTGACACTTCACTCCCTTCATTTAAATTAGTCTAACAAAAATTTAATCTTTTGAAATAAACAATGGAAATACCGATCGAATGTTGGAGTCTCGCCGTTTGGCAAGTTTGAATTACCCCATTTAAACTAGAGTAAATGGCCAACCTCACACTCCTATTCAAATGGTTTTCCCGTCATTTTCATGTTATTACAAACGAAATAAACTAGAGTAAAAACAAAAACATAACATAAAATAAAAGTGCAAAACAAGAAAACAAAAGATGTACTGCAACAAAAACCTTAAACGTAGAAGTAAAACAAAAGTGCCTATATCTATCAAAACAACAAAAACAAAAGTACAGTTAGTGTGATACAAAAATAGATGCAAATTGCAAATTGATAAGGTCTTGTTGTCATCATACACATTAGATAAACTAAATTGGCGTCAAAGTCAAGGCAGCCAGAAATTAAAAAAATAAAATCAAAATTAGTAAACACATTTCATGTTTATGTTTAGTTCTTTCTTTCTCCATCATTGTGAAAACCATATTCTATAATCTATAGTATTAATAATTATTTATTTTTTATTTATACTAATTTGTAATCGTAATTATCTCCGAGACGTGAAAACCGGATTTCATTTACTGAACCGGGTTTCCGGCTGAGATTGGTGGGGTCCACTTTCCGGAGATGGATCGTCCTTTATTTTCGGACCGAGTAACCGTCAACGGCACGGTAACGCCGTTAGCTCTTCTCACCGACGGTAGGCTATGGTGGTCGGAAGGAATTCAACGGTGTCTCTCCGTTGAAAAAGAGGTTCTCGGATTCGTCTCTAGTGGTTCATACATCAAACTCAAGACTCTTGTGGAAGCTCGTGACGGTTGCTGCACCACCGGTGAAGCTGGCAAACTCGTTCGTAACGACGTCGTTTTTAAACCCTCGTCGGAGGAAAATCTTAGGCTTTGGTGTCTGAAGCTTCATGAATTTATTGATTCTCTTGGTAATGTAGAGATTTATAATCATTAATTACAATTAATTATAGTAATTACAAACAATCTTTGTAGCACCGACACTTCTTATAGAAACATTGATTACTTTACATTAATTTATTTTTTCAAACAATTTAGTGTTAACTTGTTTATGTTTGGGTCGGTGCTCCGTAGGTTATGATCGATTACTATGATATTATTGTGTTGTGAATTGAACTATGAAATTTGATGATTTAGGTCGACCGAAGAAATTGCTTGTTTTTGTGAATCCATTTGGTGGGAAGAAATGTGCTGCCAAGATTTTTGCTGAACAAGTTAAACCTCTTTTTGATGATGCTCAAATTCAACTCACTATACAAGGTTATTTCATTATTTCAACTCAAATGTGTTTTGTTCTTTTATTAGTTTGTTCTGTTTTGTTGATTGAGTTTGTGTTATTCAGAAACTAAACATCAGCTACATGCCAAAGAGGTTGCTCGTTCGTTGGATATTTCAAAGCACGATGGAATTGTTTGTATTAGTGGAGATGGAATTTTGGTTGAGGTTAGTTTCATTGTCATTGTTATTAACAAATGTTGATGATCTTGTTTGTTTTTATACCTTTCATGTTTATATTGCAAAGTATTTTGTTGTGCTGAAAAATAATTGAGATTACAATAACATCTGATAAAAGATAGCATTATTTGTAGTTTTATATCATAAATTTAAGTTTCAGAATTATAAAAGTGAGTTGGTATGTCAGAATAGTGGATATTTGGTTTACACCGACAATGCATCTCCTCAAACTCAAAATAACCTAGTATATATTATCCAAAAAAAAAAAGTACATATGAATTAAAGAAGTTTGTGTTTGTCCTTTGAGATATGTTCCAAATAAACTAGTACTATTATTGGATCATGCTTATGCACTTAATTTGAAAAATGTTTAAAAAATGTGTTGTCAACATCTTTCAATTCAGTTCTCGTGTAAGAAACATAATGATTTTTGTTTGGAAATGAGGGTTTGTGATACTACTGAAGCTCAGAAGGACTGAATAGAAATTGTAACATCCATGGGAAGTAAAATGGCAATGGGGGTCACTTATAAGTTTTTAGATGTAATTTGTGTATACTCGATCACTTTTGCACTGACAGATTTTTTACATAGTTGTCTCTGTTTTTTTATTCCTTTTTTTCTAATCTAACAAGCATCACACATTGTAGTAGGTTATAAATGGGCTTCTTCAAAGAGAGGATTGGGATACAGCAATAAAGACACCCCTTGGAATAGTTCCTGCAGGTTTATTACTTGTTTCATTTTTTTCTTTTCCTGAGTAGAGGATTTATCTAGTTTGACTTCATTACTCTAAACTTTTAACTGGGAATGGGTGGGACATGAAGCTATTGTTTATCGATTGTTTATCAGGAACGGTGAGATGAAATGAAACTAGTATTATAAAAGAACTGAAGAGTTAATAGTAAAATAGGAATTTTGTTCGGGAGAAACCCCAATCCTTATCCCAGTACCATGCTGAAACAAGAATTGAGATGAACAGTTACTGACTTACTGTTGTTCCTCCTTTGGTTCTAATCTTCCATTACCTCTCCTATTTTCCCCACTCTAAAATTTCTTATTGGATTGCTAGTCTATCAACGGATTTACTTAAACACTATTTGCTTGATTTATTTACAGGGTTTATCATTGTTTATTATTCGCAGATCATTTTTGTTAGAATAAATTATCTGTAGATAACGAGTTGTCATAGCGACACGAGTGTATGGGTCACTATAAAAATTTAGTTATGCCAAGCTAATAAGCTCTTCCATACATTGTAAGGTACTGGAAATGGCATGGCAAAATCTCTGCTTGATTCAGTTGGTGATCCTTGCGCAATAGCCAATGCCGTTCTTGCCATCATTCGAGGTTTCAGTCCATTTATGTCATCCAAATATGTCATATCCTAGGTATTTTATGTTATCCCGTTTTCTGTTTTGTTCTAAAGAATAAAATGTATATGAAATATTGACAGGCCATAAGCGACAGCTTGATGTGGCTACCATCACACAAGGGGAAACCAGATTTTTCAGTATATTGATGTTGGCATGGGGTAATTACTCTTACCATAGATTGGAGACTGCCAATGAATATGCTAATCTAAGCCATTAGTTTCTTACTCATTCCTTTTTATTTATTTAACTCAGACTTGAGTCTACTACATATGGCACCACATTTTGTCGATGGTATTCACTATGATGCAATATCATCAAATATGTTATTTTATTTCAGGTCTAATTGCTGATATTGACATCGAGTCTGAAAAGTATCGGTGGATGGGAAGTGCTCGTCTAGATTTTTATGTTAGTAAGCCATTTTATGAAGTTCACATCTTGTTTATTTTTTATTTCACTGAATATGAGCGTCCTAAATGGAATCTTGTTGCAATTATCCTTCTTTTTTAGTGTGTGTTTGGTTCGGCGTCGGCGAGAATTGATTTTGATAGAATTGAGTTTGAGAGAATTGATTATGGTTAAAAGTGAGTTGGATGTGAATTGATTTATGTTTGGATAAACTTTACTAAAAGTGGTTTTTATGAGTTGATGTTGTTTGGATAGTTTGAATCAAAATTGATTTTGAATTTATAATGACCAAATTATCCTTATAATTGTATTTACAACTAAATGGATTTTTATTGGTTCACAAATTAATTTTAAAATAATATTAGTAATTTATAAGAGTTTTTTTTTTTTGAGAAAATTTATAAAGTTTTTTTAATATATTTTTTATCAATTGAATTTTTTTTTATATTCATTTTAAAGTATTATTAATTAAAAAAATTAAAAAACAAATAAGAATTCTCTAGAACCTCTCTTTATTATTTAATGAAAAAAATGTACGGAAACAAAGATCCATTGCATGAACTCCCTTCAACCATCAGTGTCTCTTGTTTGCAAGAATTAATCTCTCTCATCTCAAGTTTATTCTTTTGTAATATTGATTCTCAATTTGTTCAATTCCATGGATGATATCATCCTTTCTTCCCTTTAATTCTATTTTTAGTCTGTCAAATTTTATAATTTTTCATGTGTTCTCCATTGAAGCTTCTATGAAGATTGCACAGTTTACTGACTCTTCCTATCCTACTTTCGTTTTTCTCCAATACTGCAAAAATAAGGGAAAAAAACGCATACATTTTCAGACTTCAATTCATTTTCATTGTTTTAAGTTTAATTTATTATGCTTTTTCCCATCTTCTCTGTTTCATCTGCAAATCTGAGAAATTATCATAGATCTGTCATTAGAGGGAGAAGAAGTATATCAGAGAAGTGATGTTAATGAAGAAGAAAGTTGTTTATGTGTAGGGAATTGGAGAAGAACTTATGGGTTATTTGGTAATTGTACAAGTCATTGAACAGTTGCAGTTTACAATCGCGTTTGCTTTGCCGCAAAAGCTTGGTATTCTAGCTTCGATCCAACTTGCGTTTTGCCACCAAAATTGTGTTTTGCAGACTCACGTTTCTCATTGTCCAAACATCATGAGAAAAGCAGTACTCACGTTTGGAGAGAAAAACTCACGTTTGGAGGTTGCGAACGCGCAACCAAACAGACGCTTATTAATGTCAAATGTTAGTGGTTAGTTGTTAGAATTGTTCGTGGGGAGTTGAACCCTCAACTCCTTATCTCTCCAATCCTTATGTTCCTAACCACTCTACCACTCTTTGTTGCAGTTATCTTCTAACACTTCAGTTCTGGGTGTTTTACTGTCCAAATTTGTTTGTGATTTTAAGTTGAATGCTTTGGATTCTTTAAGGCGCAAGAAATGCACGTTTTGATGAAAGTGCCATTCTAGTCCAATGATATATTCCTTTGCCTCTTCCTCTCTAATTTCAATGCACTTCTTTTCTCTCTCCTGCAGCTTCTATCTGCTTAATTTTTTTAAGAATTACCTTACTTTTCTGTATGCATATCTGAGAAAAGAGAAATACATCACGGCTTTAGGGCTCTTGCCTTTGATTTTGAGAGACACTTTTTAGTTCTTACAGTTAAATCTCTCATTTTCTGTGGTTCTATTTTAAAGGTTGATTCTGACATCTATCTGTTATTGTATCATAAATGAACTTTTGGTGGGTAACTCAAGTGTAAGATGTAACATAACTATGCTATTTTGCCTTCGCTTGTGACACATTTTTTGAATTCTTATGTCAAACGTGCTCTACAATTATAAAAGAGATATGAGTTGGTCGTTATCATTTTCCTTATTCACTGCTTTCCTGCTGTAGGCTGTCTGCCGACTCTTCAATTTGAGGCTATACAATGGATCTGTTTCTTTTGTGCCTGCACCTGGGTTTGAGTCTTACGGGGAGTCCACTAGTTACCCAGGCAAATCTACTAGAGGGAACAGTAGCGATCCAAGTGAAGGGGAACATGTTAATTTGCAAACACTTTGTTATCAAGGACCTGAAATAAACTTGGAAAATATGAATTGGAGAGTTATAAATGGACCCTTTATTAGTGTCTGGGTTCACAATGTACCTTGGGGTGCTGAAGACACAATGGCAGCACCTGATGCAAAGGTCAGTTTTGTGTGAATAAGAATTTAAGCATTTCATTTTACTCTCTCCCATTAACACTCTGTTTAGTTTGTGTTTTATTTGGAAAGTTCCCAATTGCTTCCGTGACAGGGTTGGCCTCATTAGGAGGACCAATTTGTATGAATTGATTCCAAATGTACAAATCACGATGAATGTGATATTTGCATCTTAATTTGTTTGATTTTAATGGCTGCTACTATTCAAATTATACTTTATGAATTGGAGTGAACATGATATAATAATCAATATTGTAATTGAAGATTAAAATGAACATAATAAACAATAAATTTCTGTACTCTTTTAACTGCTACCAGGTATTTGTACACCTGATAAAACTCAGCTAAACGTTTTTCATAGATAAATACCAATGGTGTAAATATTTTTAATGTTTTTCTCTTCTCCCTAGTGGGGCTAAAACTGATCATTATTCTATTATAATTTGATAAATGCAGTTCTCCGACGGTTATCTGGACTTGATCATTACGAAGAATTGCCCGAAGTTACATCTGTTGTCAATGATGTCAGAGCTGAATAAGGGAGGACACGTGAAATCTCCGTATGTCACGTACCTAAAGGTGTGATTTCTTGATATATTGTGTAATACTTTTGTAGCAGCTACATTGAGCTTTGAAAGAGTCTTGGCATTGGTTTAGTTGCATAACGAAGTTTTCTAATTTATGTATCTTGCAATAAATCAAAGGTGAAAGCTTTCAGCTTGGTACCTGGTACACGCACCAAGGACCTAGAGAAGGAAGGGATCATAGATTCAGATGGTGAGGTTTTGGCAAGAGGGAGAGGAACCTACAAGTGTGAGCAGAGGGCTTTGATGGCCTATGATAAATTGCAGATAACAGTGGATAAAGGTTTAGCGACACTTTTTACCCCTATGTAATACTCTTGGTTAATTATTTTCTCGGGCACAATCCATACCACGCAATATTGTACACACACACACATACAAATACATGTTTGTATCAACAGAACCTTCCTGTACAGCATCAAATATATTGAATAGCAAGTTTCCTTTGTAACACCAAATTGTTGGCAGTTGAATTTTGAATTATTAATACGGAAATTATACTATCGCTCTTTTCTTGAGTTGAGTGAGAGGGTACACTTCCAAAGATAAAGTGTAATGATAAATATTACTTGAAAAATCCACATGAGATTGCAATAATATATGTAGTGATATACATGTGTATAAACAAACCATGAAGTTATTGAAAGTTTAGCAGTTGATTTTATGATTTTGCACTTTATTCTGTAAATGGGCACCTGCATCCATACTTCAGAAAAGCTATATTCGAAAACACAACCGATTTGTGACATGCACAATTTGAATTAGTTTTGTTTGTGCTTGAATTAATTCTCTGTTATGATTTCTACCAGAAAGGAAAATTGAGGGTATCTTATCAACAACAAACACGTATTTTTCCACTAGGTGGAGTATGCCATATTGACCGAATAATACTATAATGTTTTTTTTTTGAGAGAGGAATAATACTACAATGTTGTATCGTCAATAAATTTAAAGATAGACTACCTCGACTCTACTTAATTAGGCCTATCATTTTCCTTGGTATTTCCTTATTTTACTTGTAGACTATTTATTCTACATTTGGCCATCTTTAGTTTGTTTCTACATGTCTGTTCCACACACACTCGAGCAACTTAGCCTGTTTGGATGAGCGTTTCACTCATATTTTTCATGTCCTAATGCCTCATATTCGTGAACTTTCTACCGCTGAAAACCATAGCTTTTGAGTATTTGTGCGTTTGGAACATTTTTCATCGTGCAAACAAATGAGTGTTGATACTCTCTACATTGTTTTCAGGATTAGAAAGTGAATCATCCGACTTTTTTTGCAAGGATTTTTTTTTTTCTTGTATAATCATCACTCATGCATATTATAACATTATTATGATCTTTACAACATTAAGCATTCTTATGGTTAGCCCTTGAACAGGACACTCGATTTAAGTCCTATCCAACATCATGGGCAGTGAAAATGAAGTATATCTCTTCCGACTAATAGAGTGTAAACTCAAAAATACGGTGACTATTTCAAGAAATAGTTACCTAACAAGGGTATGAGCGATCATATTTGTTTGTTGTTAGTAAATTTCACCTCAAAGTTATCTAGGAATTATGACCAGAGCTCGATAAAATCTCTTTTCAATTAGACGATTCACAATAATGTTAAAGAAATTCCTTAAAATCCCGCCAAGTGTCTCTCTTGATTACTCACATCCTCTTTCATGATAACATTAAATTAAAGAAATTTCTTGAATAATGTTGGATTTCACGTAACTTTTCAATTTTCCATAATAATGTTAAAGTTCCACTTTTGCCTTCTTTATCCACATTGAAAAAAGTTTCATATCAACAAGTTATAGTTCAACTAACAAAAACAACAAAATTGTTAAATTGGACATCGTAATCGCGGTTAAAATCTTAACTCCTACATTTGTGTAGGTGAGTTTTTCAATAATTAATTAATTGATTATCATTGTTGTTTTTTGTTTTTTCCTTTGAAGTTCATTGTTCTATTTGCTAAAAAAATTACAGAAATAACTACTCTATGCTAAATTTTCCAAGAATAGTTCATGGTCATTGCCTGTGTAGATTCAAGGGTATGTCCCCTTTTGAGTGAGGTATATATAGGCCCTATTTGAATAAACAACTTAATTAGATAATTATCACATAAGTGCGTACACATAAGCTATGTTCCATATTAAAAGATAAAATTAAGCCAAAATGTTATGATATAAGCTATATACATGTTATAACCTGTTTACATAAACTCTCCCAAACAATTTTACAAGTACTTGTGTCAAACGATAAGCTCTAATAAGTCATTTCAAATATGCCCCTAAGTCTCGGTAACTCACCAATTTGGTATCATTGCTATGGTGTGACCCTTAGAAACAAATGCTGCACTAGATTGCTTATCCGATAAGAACTTGATTATGTGAATACCTTCACGATAAGCTGTTTTTGTATTAAAGGAATCAATTAACGATTCCTTATTAAACCTACTTATAGTTATCCTTGGATAAACAAAAAAAAGGGGGAGAATGAAGAACTCTTATTTGTGGACATTGGATTACAGGTGAACCAAGCTTGAGGAAAATGGCAGAATTGCAACAAATAATGAAGTATTTTGGTCCTGATCAATGTGCCAATTTGTGTGTCTAAAATTCATACTTCTAGGACTTTAAAAACATATATTGAATAATGTATTTTTGTATAATATTCATAAAATATTGCAACTTATGTTATTTGAGTTTGAGCAAATCACAACCATTTCGTGTGTTTGTTTATTTGTGCTTCCTGCTATTTTAGCCAGTAATGAAAAGTTTCTTGTTTGTATTCTATTTATTCCAACAGGTGAGATTTTTCTATATATCTATCTTTTATACGATTCCTTCCTTGCATTTTTTCACTCATAATTATCAATTATGACCATGGGATCGAATTTGCTCAACCTTCTGAAACATGATACTACATGTGGAAATGAAAGCGTAGAATCAGCATTTTTGTAATGTCCTTATTACAATAAGCATGTGTATATTGCAGAAATATTGATTGCCATGGAAGTTGAAACCACCAGTACCCTAGCTGCATATATCATGTAATATGCAAATGGAAGTAAAACCAACCACAGATTGAAGTGAGAAATCAAAAGGCTGGTAGTACAATGTTCTTAATCGAGTAGGAAACAAAAGGATTGAAGTATTTTATTAGATAGGGAAGTAGATATACAGCAAGCAATCCTCTTAATCAATGTCCTGCAACTAACCTCATTCATGACATTGGTTACTGAAACACTATAGAAACATTCTGATTAGTTTTATGACAGCTACATGTACTCCTTCATGCATAGTGCTTAGTTTAAGTATGACAGAAATGTTGTATGACAAAACTAAAATATGGCTGTTTTTGTTTAGTTTTAAATTTAAGAATATATATATGTTGGCCCGGTCCAACAAGCATGCAATCCTCTTATGGCTAGACATGGGCAGCATTTTGAGAGCCCAAATTAAACCCGGACATCTGGTTTGGGCTGACTCGAAGCTGACCATGAATTTTTTGTGACAGAATTTTCATACATGGATTGGAAAAATGAGAAGAGTGTTGATCTCCAAGAACAAACTCAAGTTCGTTGAAGGAACAATTGTGTGCCAATGCTCTAACAAACAAGCTAATCTGTTTGTGGATTCTCAATCGTTCATCATCGGTTATTGCTCAAAGTGTACACTGAGAATGCAATTAATGTCTAAAATGATATCAAGAAGAGGTTTCCTTATATTGATCTAATTTGTATTGTTGAGTTGTAGCAAGAATTGTGTGTTGTGACTGTTATTGAAAAATTTACAGAGTGCAAAGCCTTGTGGGAAGAATTAGAAACATGTGCATGTACATGACAAATTATCGATTGATTCATCATCAAGATTATGTTATACATTCTTGATAGGAATGACAAAACATGTATGAAAAAAGGAGTAGATATAAAGTGTGTAAATTGCATTGGAACATGTTATAAGAATGATCACTGTATCCACAGGGAATGTTTCATTTACCGAAGATTCCTGGATCCGAAATTTTCTCAACACCCAAGTACTTTAATTTATTAAATAAAATCTTGTCTATGGACCTCACCAGATTCCATCGATGTTTGCTGATATTATTCCATGGTGACGTTTATTTCGGTTAACGACATGCAAAAGTCACCGAACCTCATACTTTTATAATCTGGGAATCGATTTTGTCGCCTTATATATTAGAGTCACTTTGTTATATGCAATCATGCAAACGACATGAAAAAGCAATCATATAGTTATTCCGATTCACATTTTTCTATTGTGTCTTACTTATAAAGGTATCTCCACCCACACATTCTTCAAGAGTGAAAAAATGTCCAAAAAAGTATTCTTAATGATAAGGAGTAACTATACCCATGTGACTCAAATTGACATTTTTCTATTAATAAATAAACGGTCAGCATTAATAACCTATTTAATAGGTAATAAGTATAATTTTATAAATTTGTTACATTTATTTGTTAAATATCTTTTCTATTTGATATATGCAAAAAATCTTAAACGAAGGTTATCACTACTAATAAAGAAAAATTGGCGAGGAAAATCTAGAGAGGGGAGACAAGAAATACCTCTCTAATTTTATTACTAAATTTTGTGACGAAAAATTAGTGAGGGGTTTAATTTTTTCGGTCATTAATTTATGTCACTAATTTTGCTTTTTGTAGTGGTGTATTTAAAACCAAAATGTAATATTTATTCACTAAATCCCCAAGAGTCCAGCAAGTGATTATCGGTTTTGGATTGATTTGATCGGTTATGTACTCATTTGGGTTTTAGGTTCAAAAGACTAAACATGTATAATCAGTGATCAGTTATTAATGCAATTGGTCACAACTATGGGTTCAATAGAATAAGATAACTGTCTCTTGCAAAAGAGCCGATTAAACAAATTAAATAGCTTAAAGACCATGTATTATTCCATCTGTTTTAAAATGAATGTATTTTTAGTAAAAAAAAAATTGTTATAAAATGAATGTTATGTTCACTTTTTAATGTAAACTTTTACAATTACGCCCCTAGCTAATTAATGTTGTGTACACTATGTTGTATACTTTTATGGGAAATACTTCAATAATTATTAGGGGTAGTTTAGTAAAAGAGTTATTTTTTTTACAACTTTTAATGTGAAATGTTAACTTGTGTATTTGGGACATAAGTTAAGAAGCCAATGTCAAAAAAATTTCTTAGAATTTATGCATTCAATGTCTTATAATTTATTTTTATTTTTGTTATAATGTCTTATAAGTTTCAAAAGTTATATTTTCAATATAGAATTTGTTTTTAATTTTCATCTAAACTCTTTAACTTTGTTCCCTAATGACAAAAATTAGCATGACATTTTCTTAATTTGTGTACAGAATTTTAAAATGGATGAGTACAAAAGAGCTTAGAGACTAGTAGAAAGCCAATATTTTTACATTATCCATCAATTAATTGTGTGTAATAAATGTTAATGATGATAAGAATATTATCTATGGAGATTTTTTTTTAATGACATTATCTATTGGAGAATGGTTAGTTGTCACATGGAAAAAGAGGTCAAATACAAAGGGATTATCAATGCTACTAAAAACAAAATATCATACCACCATTTGAACAAAACCCACAATGTTCACTCATCAATCCTTACATGCTCCCTCTATCCCCTATTCTTTGCCGCCTAGACTTTACCTACATGAAATTGTTAGAAACTCCATCATCATACATCAGAAGAGAACTTAAAAGGGGAACAACATGCTCCACAATTGAATAAAAAAAGAAGCATAAAAGTCATATTGAGTCTAACATATGAGTACACTTATTCGTTTCTCTAGAAGAAAAACAAATAGAACTTCTCAGATTTGGACTATGGAGAAAACTTCCTTAAACAACAAAATAAGAGAAGTATAGTTGGTCTTACATTTATTTATCATGTTATAGATAGATAATCGGATTTAAAGATAATGTTCAACAATATGGGATCATTAAACCCTAATGTTCAAGATTACCTTCACAACAGTCTCTTCCCCGTCCCTTTGCTCCTCTCTTTCATTTTTCAAATTTGATTTCCTATCTCTTTCATCCCTTTCTTTTTCCTGCTTCTTACCTTACTTATCATTTTCCTTTTCTTTTATTTCTCTTTCAAATCTCATGCTATCATTTTGAATCCCTAAAAATCTATATTATTCGGTTTTAAATAGTTGAACTTGTAGAGACACCAAACATTTAATTCCTCCACGAGTATGAGTATAGGTACCCATGGGCCTGAGTTTTTTAATTTCTCTCGAATATTTTGTGTTCATGGTCGATTCATAAGATTTTTTATGGTAAATCTGCATATATATTCATTTTAGTTTCAAACGCAATGGGAATTTGCAGTTACATTCATTGAATGTATGTTTTAATATGTGTTTATTTTATTTCTCTTTTAATTTTTGTTTTTAAATTTACGTGTTGAAAAATTTATTTTCTTTGATTTATGTGATTTTCTCTATTTTTGAGTCATAATGGTTAAAGGTTTTTTCATTTGTCTTTTTGTTCTTTGTTGTTATTTTTAGATTTGATTGTATATGCACTTCAAATTTAATTTATTAATCACTATGAATTTTTGTTTGCTCGTTTTAATTTTTAGATTTGCACATCATGTGTTTGATAAAATGTTTCAATAATACATTTGAAACTTGAAAGCTTTCACTAAACTAAATTACCAATTCTCTGTTTTTCACAGTGTGGCATGCAAAGAATTTGTACGTGGGCTCCACATTAAACAATGTTTCCTCCCATCTGACAGAGCAACCAAACGTCAGATGTCACTAAGTTTTAGAAATAATTTCGCTTTAATTGTTTTTCCTAGTGGTCCAATAAGTGGTAACCTCCCATCTGACAGAGCAACCAAACGTCAGATGTCGCTAAGTTTTAGAAATACTTTCGCTTTAATTGCTTTTCCCTGTGGTTCAATAAGTGGTATCAAATGATACATTAATGAGCGATATTGCGAATATTCTCGTACGCAAAGCTAAAAGGGAAGATTATGATTTGGGTAATCCAATTTTTAAGTTTGAGTGCGTTGTTTTCGGTGAATTGAGCCGGATGTTGATGACTTCTGTTTTGGGACATTTGATGGAGTATAGATTTATTGACCCTTATGATCGTAAATGGCAATCCCTTAGTCTGATTGAGCTCCTCCAAGAGATTTCAATTGTTAAGCGTCCTAAGATAATTTATTATATTTTCTTCTTTTAGAATGTTATTTTTTGTTGATTTTGTTAGCAGTGCTTGTGCTTTTAACTTTAGGATGATGTGTGGGGTATTATGAGGACATTGGAGCAACTTGTTAGGGCGTGTGGGTTGCTAATCTTGTGGTTAGACTACGACCCTCATGGAGAGAATATCGGGTTGAAGTTATGGATGTGTGCACTGAAGCTTATCAAAGATTGAGTTAAACCACGAAGAGAGCTAGATTTTCATCTTTTAGCAACAGGCCTGACATCGTTTGGTGATAAATTTTTCCCTTTTCTGTTATTATAACCTTGGTAATGGTAATTAAGTTTGAAGAGATCCAAAATTACTGTCACCACTGCCGTCTAATTCGTCACGACAACGTCGTCGTTTTTCCTCAACTATAATGCCACTTTCACCATCAAAAACGCAATTTTAACATCTCCTCCTCCTCCTCCTCTTCCTCTTCCTCTTCCTTCTTCTTCTTCTTCTTCTTCTTCTTCTTAAAGAAGAGAGAAGAGGATGAGTCATTGGAGAAAAGAGCAATATTTCTTAAAGTATAATTTTAAAATCTTAGACATATGAATGAACTATTTAGAAGTAAAGTATATGAAAAAAAATAAGTAACTTCCTTTGTAATTGCTTTCATGTTAGCCTATCAGTGAGAGTTTACGTGATTGCTTAGCCAGCCTGAGCTAGCGGGCCATGCAATTGATAAGTGCTAGAAAATGTTAGTTTCATGAGTTATAAGCACTTTTGATTACTTGTTGTACAGGTTATTCGAGGAAAATATATAAAAAAGTGACAAAATGCATAATTATGCTTTTTATGTCTTACTTAACGCAACTGTGCAGGAAAAGAGTGATCAAGACATGAACCAATGAAAGAAAAACAAAAAGAGGAGCAACCTGCAAATTTTGGTCTGCAGCTGTCATGCCTCGCCAGGCACAACATTTCCTGCCTGGCGAGAATTACAGGTCCTTTTACCTGTTTGACCAAAACCTGTCGCTATGGCGACAAATATCCTGCCTGGCAAGATGTCGCCCGAGCAACAAATGTCGCCATGGCGGGAATGGAGAAACAGAGAGCATGTTTTTGGTCATCAAAGTTTGCCTGAGTGACAAATGTCGCCATGGCAAGAAATGTCCTGCCTAGCGACAAAAGGCGGTTTGGGGCAAGTGGATGATGATGATGTGGCAGAAACCCACTGACAAAATTCTGCAAAAGTATAAAAGCCTTTCTTCTCATTTCAGAAACATTATTATTAGAAATTATGCCATTCTAGGGAGAGAAAAACAGGGGAAAACTCAAAGAGACCCTTAAGGAGCACAAGGATTGAAGGGATTCACAAGATCATTGAGACATCATGGCTTGATTCCATTCCATCT
>Ga0315914_1001311_pt1 | contig 36674 bp, 17 predicted proteins | sample MpolenodulesMG_FD_203920 | JGI IMG/M metagenome (GOLD analysis project Ga0315914, IMG submission 203920) | Medicago polymorpha root nodule microbial communities from Los Angeles, California, United States - elongated nodules | ecosystem: Host-associated > Plants > Roots > Nodule | place: USA...
TAAAAAATAAATCAATTATACTTAAATACGTAAAATAAGCATGACATATTCTACGTAGTTATACTTAAATTAAATAAACATAACATATTCTACGTAAAGTAAACTTGACATAATAGTAAAATATCATTAAATTAAATAAAACAAATTATACTTACTGTTTTATCGTTCCAAAGCTTACATGGCACGTGTTTACCGAAGTCTAGTAAAAGTGACAACTCGTAAGGCCCCCCTGGAAAGCCCCATCCTCATCCTCCATACCAGGATCTGCATGATGCTGAGGATGCTGCCCAGGCTACTGTTGAGGAGGGTCGACGTACTGCTGCTGAGGAGGCAACTCAGGCTTATACCCCTCGTCAAACTGAGGCTGATACCCCTGGTGATACTCATACCCCTCCTGATACTGAAAACCTGACTGAAATTCAGGCTGCTCCTAATAATGCTGCTCCTCATATGCCTGCTCCTGATAATGTTGCTCATGCTGGTACTGTGTCGGGTCCACTATCTGGAATGGACCCGTCTGCGACGTCGATCCCCTCGCAGCATCAACGGTAGCAAGTCTCGTGCCCCCCACTCTCCCTCGACCTCGACCGTCCGAAGGCTGTAGTGCTTGCTTCTCCCTACGTGCACTACTAGTAGGGGCAAGCCTCCCTAACCTAAGTCTATCCAACCTCTCCTGCTCAGACATATCTGCATAAAAAACATATTATAATAGATATAGATGTCTTAACTCACCATAGTGTATGACTTATTTAAATGTGATTCCGTTTTTTTTAAGTAATAATTAAATGATTTTTCTTATTATCATGTTAGTAAAAATAACTTAATTGGAAGTATCCAACATGTGAGACATAGATGTTGAATTTTTCAAGTTAAGTTATTTTGACATAGATGTTCAATTTTTCAAGTTAAGTTATTTTGACATACGCAAGGGGTAGCTAGAGATTAAACTTATGATTACTTACTTAACTGTTCACGCTTCTTACCAACTAAACCAATTCATTGTTGGTAATAAATCAATTATCTTAAACCATTACATTAATAGTTAAATCAATAAAAAATTAGTTAAATAATTGAGTGAATCAATGTTTTGATTAAATTAAAATAAAAATAAATTATAATATTTATGCACAAATTTTTAATTCAAAGACATTATTGTTCTTTTAAGGCAAAACTACTCATGCGATCCATTAACTTAATTTTACGTAACAATTTTGTGATATTTTTTTTCACTTTATTTTGATCATTTTAGTCTATTTGCATATGAATTTTTAAGGTTCAAATCTACCTTTTCTACGAACTTTTAGTCTTCAAATCTATAATTTTTCACCCACGTTTGCATCTTTTTTTATTGACAAATATTAATATGATAGATAATTGTTAGTACGTTAATATTTTTTTCGAACCCTGGTTTCAAACTTCTCAACTTATTTAATCTTTTGACTCAAATTAGTTAAACTACCAAAACCTTTAACCCATGTTTGCATATGAATTCTTAGATTTTTCACAAGTTTTCTCTTCTGAATTTCTCTTTCATTTCTTTTACACCAAACAATAATACAAAGAGAAATAAATTACTGGAATTGGCAAACTACTCTGCTGGTTCAGAAAAAACAGTGCTCCCTTCATTTAATTAAATAAAAATCAAAGAAAAGAGAACTAAGTCATGTTCTCAACAAAATAACAACATGTGTTTGTATGGAGGAGTATCCCTCATCCTTCTACAATTGTAACTCGTTTTATCTTTTATAATAACACCATGCTAAAACAAGAGAAAATCCTCTGAAGGGTTCTTTGACTATTTACGAGTAGTGAGTGCTAATTGAGGTTAGTGGAGACAAATAATAACTATAAAATAAAATAGAAACAAAAAATGAAACTTGTTTAGCAAGTTAGGGAATAGAAAACCTCATGCATCTTCATCTACTTAGTTTTCATCCCTTCCTGCTTTCTCTCCGCAACAAAACAAACTCTTTCAATATTCTTAATGACTAAGATTTGCATTGACGTACTTGGTGCCCACGCCACGCATATGACATCGTTCTATAAATACGGTCAAAATCAACATCGATTCTCACAACCTTCTCCTTTAACCTACCTATCCCTAACAATCCAAATCTTCTCTTTTTCCTCATCACCACTATGGCCTCCGCCACCACACTCGTTGGCCCACCCGAGATACACACCACCACTTCTAAACCACCGTCACCACCAAAACTTGCATCGATCAAATGTTAACAAATTTCAACACCCTTCAAACAAACCAAAATCCACCAATGACTCTAACAGAAAACATGTCACCAACATTTCTCACTACAGGCAACCCATGTCTCGACTTCTTCTTCCATGTTGTCTCCGACACTCCCTCCGAAACTCTCCTCCAAAGACTCCAACTAGCATGGACCTATAACCCACTCACCACCCTTAAACTCGTCTGTAACCTCCGCGGCGTCCGCGGTACAGGCAAGTCCGATCGTCAAGGTTTCTACGCCGCTGCTCTTTGGTTTCACCACCACCACCCTAAAACCCTAGCTTCTAATGTCCCTTCCCTTGCTGAATTTGGTTACTTCAAAGATCTCCCAGAAATCCTTTACCGTCTTCTGCAAGGTACCAATATACGTAAAATCCAGAAAGAAGAATGGAATCAAAAGAAATTAGCAGCCTATAGGAAAAAAAATCGCAAATCAAAATCAAAATCCCGTTTTGGTGTAAGAAAATTCGATCAAAAACAATGGGAGTTTACTCCAGTTAAACCCCCATTGGTTCAAGTTAAACCCCCTCTGGTTAAGAAAAACCAAAACCCCTTTTCGGTACTTCATGATTATACTGATGAAGACTCTTTGATGAGTGAAGAGATTGCGGTGAGAGATGCGGCTAGGGCTGCGGCGAGGGCTAAGAGGGATGAGAAAAAAAAAGCTTCTCTCTTGAAGAAAGAGAAGAGGATTGCATTAGATAATGAGAAGAAAGAGAAGAGGATTGCATTAGCTTATAAGAAGCTTCCGAAGAAAGAGAAGAAGATTGTATTGGCTAAGAAGCTTGTTGAACGTTATAATCGTGACCCTCATTTTAAGTTTCTTCATGATTGTATCTCTGATCATTTTGCTGATTGTTTGAAGAAAGATATTGAGTTTTTGAAATGTGGGTCGTCCACAAAAATTAGTCTTGCTGCGAAATGGTGTCCTTCGGTGGACTCTTCGTTTGATAGGGCGACATTGTTGTGTGAGAGTATTGCGAAGAGGATTTTTCCTAGGGAGGAGTATGAAGGTGTGGAGGAGGCGCATTATGCTTATAGGGTTCGTGATCGTTTGAGGAAGGATGTGTTGGTGCCGTTGAGGAAGGTTTTGGAGTTGCCTGAGGTGTTTATTGGGGCTAATCGATGGAATTTGATTCCTTACAACAGGGTTGCGTCTGTGGCGATGGAGTTTTATAAAGAGAAGTTTTTGAAGCATGATAAAAAGAGGTTTGAGAAGTATTTGGAGGATGTGAAAGCGGGGAAGACTACTATCGCTGCTGGTGCTTTGCTTCCTCATGATATTATTAAGTCTTTGGGGGATGGAGATGGTGGAGAGGTGGCGGAGTTACAGTGGAAGAGAATGGTGGATGATTTGCTCAAGAAAGGGAAGATGAGGAATTGTCTTGCTGTGTGTGATGTGTCCGGGAGTATGCTTGGGATCCCTATGGAAGTGTGTGTGGCATTGGGATTGTTGGTGTCTGAATTGTGTGAGGAACCTTGGAAAGGGAAGGTAATCACTTTCACTGCTCAGCCTCAGCTTCATTTGATCAAGGGGGATAATCTAAAGTCCAAGACAGAGTTTGTGAGGCACATGGATTGGGGGATGAACACTGATTTCCAGAAGGTATTTGATCGCATATTGGATGTCGCGGTAAATGGGAATGTCAAGGAGGATCAGATGATTAAGAGGATATTTGTATTCAGTGACATGGAGTTTGATCAAGCATCTGCAAACTCTTGGGAAACTGATTACCAAGCAATCACTAGGAAGTATAGAGAGAAAGGGTATGGTTCCGCTGTGCCTCAGATAGTTTTTTGGAATCTGAGAGACTCGATAGCGACCCCAGTGCCGGCCACTCAGAAAGGAGTGGCGCTGGTAAGTGGATTTTCTAAGAATCTGCTGAAATTGTTCTTGGACAATGAAGGTGATATAAGCCATCTGCTGACAGACAATGAAGGTGATATAAGCCCTGTAGGAGTTATGGAAGCTGCAATTGCTGGCCCCAAGTATCAGAAACTAGTTGTGCTGGATTGATTTCCTTATGCAATTAGTATTTATTCAGTGCAACAACTTTAGCAATGTCATTAATCAATTTTCTGGTAACTTTGTATCTTTTGGAGTAAATGTGAGCAAGAAACTTTATAATGAATGAAAATGGTCCAAACTTGCTTATACACGGTTCCAATTTTTTTTCTTTCTAATTTTAAAATTACATTTGTGCTATATTGTCCATTTTATTAACCTGTGTATTAACAGGGGATTAGAATAACCAGTACCCTTTAAAAGAAACAAGAGTTTGAAGCAAAGTTCAAGAAAAATTTCTAACGCTTGTGATGTTCTTGTTGACCCCAAGAAGCGTCAATTCTACGACCTCAATGGTCAATATCCACTTAACTCTTAACGCTTCAATGATGAAAATGGTGATGGGAATAATTTGAAGGAAGATGTCGCTTAATTAAGTTGTTTGACCCTATGGAACATCTAATACTAATGTACCATTTATTGCGACACATTTATTGTGTTTAGTTGCATAATTAATTTCAGATGTTTACTCGATAGTTGATGCCATGGTGTTGCTGCAATTGAAATAATATTGTTGCCTCTGTTGTTGCTATGCTACAGTTGCCAACTATATTCTGTTGTTTTGGTTGTTTTCTATTTCAATCGTAAACTTATTTGGCTTGATCATGCATACTTGGGCAGGGAGCATGCATATAGATTTATTGTATTCTGTACGCACATGTTCTATATTGTTTTGTGGATTTTTGTTAGCCCTCCGGATGTTAATGACAGTAAGATAATAAGAGAAGACTACTTTTTGGTTCTAAATTGCGGTTGTGGTTATGCTGCAAAATTTGATATTGCAGTAAAATACAACAACCGACGCGGCCACGGTTGCGGTTACAATGCTGCTGCGGAAACCTCTAAAGCTTATCTGATATTGCTTTGTTCGAACCGCAATTGCAGAGGGTTTAACAAGGAGCCATTTTTTCTAAGTTGATTTTGACAGGAAGTTGAAGTGTATAGAAGAAATCTTGAATATAGACATTAAACCTTGTAGGAAAAGGGCACAAAAATTACTCTTCCTGGGAATGGAAACCAACATCCAGTTTGTGGTGAATGAGAGACCCCCTGCTTGTTCAAGAGGGATGGAAGTGATTTGGTAATGATCCAAAAGATATTTTAATTCTAGAAGAGATATCACAATCCAAGTTTGTGAAACCAGGCTATGAGTTGGTGCTCCCTGATAATCAAGGTATGTCACTTGCAAATGATTTTGAGTGATGCTGATAACTAAACCAATATTTTACTCTAGTATAATGTTTTTAACACTTTCATTAACCTTCTTCTCCATGAACTCTAAATAACTTAATATGCAATTCCACTATTCGTATATGAAGTTTGTACACATTATATATTAGAGCTAGCATAGCTGCGTTCTTATTCTTTTATACAGAAAGATATTTAGTTTTGGAAACAGGTGTTAATTTTACATACCTTATATTTGGCACGACCTTTCGAGAATTCTTTCTCTTTTTTCTTAGAAGACAGAACACAACTATGTTAGTTTAATGTTGCAAGTTGTTGAAGATTTTGATTATTATCAGATCAAATAGCATTGAAGAATCCAATTATATCGATTGTAGTTCATGGATATCCTTCTATGTACCAATTTATTACATTTTGAGCTTGTAGGCTGTTCCCTTGTAATCATAGGAAAATGTGTTGCAGAGACTGTGTTTTTGTTACAGTGATGATGATCATACACTTAGTTTCTACATTTTTCAATCATCCTTTGTAGTTCCTCCTTTCTTACCCCTACCAAGTTATCAACCACATAATGCACCTGGAATGTTTGAGACATTTTCTTACTTCTGTTGCGATTAATGTTGTGAACAAACCAGTTCTCAAGTACTGGAAATCATGTCAGTAAAAATAAATAACATTTATAATAGGTTTAATTACTCTGCCTGTTTTGATTGTAAATTATGTAAAAGTTCAGATATCTTGACTAAAATCCAGGAACTCAATTACAAGTTCAGATATCTGATTAGAAATAGTTTAGATATCGACCGAGTAATTAAACCTTACATATTAGTTGATTTTACATTAAATTATAAACTAGTTAAAGTGAAGGGTAACTTGTAACATACCATCCATTAACTCATCCACTTCAAGCTTAATGAACTCAACATCAGTGTAATTTGCAGCAACCTCTTGCCTAACTGGGTCCATGTTTGCAAGGTCCACACCATTTACCTGTAGTGTGAAATCAATAACCATGTAAAACAAGGAAAATACTACATCAGCTTCGGTTTAAAGCTGCAGTTTCTGTTTTCTGCTTCCTGTTTCCTTTCCTGTGATGGGCTTGGGTCTAGGAATAGAAGGGTGTAGGTTTGTATTTGTTTTGGGGTTTTTCCAGCATGTAGGTGACCTTTGTATCGTTGTTTTTTTTCTGTCCACGAGTTAGCAGTGCTTCTTGCACGCTCTCGACGTGAATAAATTTTGCTATTTCTAAAATAAAAAAAAAAGGAAAATACTACATCAGGAAACTAAACTTTACCTATGTTATCGTTTGTTTTCCTCTATTAACTAACTAGGCGGCGTTGTGTGAGTTTATAGTCGCCAGCAAACCATGGTGGATGGTGGAGTCATATCTGGGGCGATTAATTTCAGGGTGATGGTTCTGAAACGGAATAAAGGAGGCTTAGATCTTTGCGATGACTTTGCAGTCGCGGCATCAGAAGATCTTGTTCACAAATGAAATGAGTTAAGGTAAAAATTCTCTTTCTGGTTCTGAAGAATTTGGAAGGGAATTTACTTGCATGGTAATTTTAAATTTGAAGCTAATAAAGCAAAGGCACCATGATGATTGATGAAATAAGAAACTTTATCTCAATTTATGGTATTATAGTTTTAGTAAGGGCTGGCTATATTCAGCTTTGACCTCTAAATTTCACTTACTCAACAACTAGTAACAAAGAATACATTTGTCTTAACTTGTTTGGTGACACTCTGTTTATTAACTAACTTAAATCTAATTGAAAGTTGATGCAAAATTGCATGTTTTGGAAGAGAGGGGAAGAATTTTTTTTCACTTCTAAATTAAAGAAATTATAAAGTTAATTAAAACAGTGATCGACGATTAATGTACTTTAAAGACGCAAGTTAACATTTCTTATTTTAAAATTATATTTCTATATTTAATATTTTAACATATAATATACTCTAACGATGCATGATAGCATTTTTCCTTTTTGAAAATATAGTGAGTAGACAGTTTTAGTCACACATCCCTATTATGTGTAGCATTGAGGCTACATGGAAGCAAAACGCATCTTTATTCTTTAATGGAAAGATTAATAGGTGAATGGAAGCGGCGATAGTGGTTGAAGATACCATCATTTTGTCCTTCTCACAAACAAAAGCAATTCCAATTTCAAAGTATAATATTAATACTGTAAGTGAATAGTGATACCGATGGATTGTGTCTGTGTGGGTACCGCCGTACCACGCACGTAACTTTCACTTTAAATGCTTGGAACATTATAGCCCTCATGGTCTTGGCTATGGGGTTTTTTTTGGTTGTTCAAATGTCCATTTCATATATACATGTTTCATGTATGTCTTTATATAACCGATTCAAACATTCATTCCAAAAACAAAGACGATTCATCGGATGGATTATTTTTTCATAACTTCAGCATTACATTCATTTTTTTTATATATAATTTAACTTAGAATCTTAAGTTTATCACCTCTTTTAAGAGTTGATATCCACATCTCACAACTTTACTCACACATCAAATTTTTGGTAGAGTACCTTAATAAAACATACCGAGTTTTTTTGGCCAAACATTCGTTGAACACAACCATTCTTAAAAGAACTTAAACTCATAAGGAGAATCTAACGAGAAAACCAAGTGTGAAATGCTTCTGACTTTCGACTTAAGTTTCACATCAAATACTTTTATCCACTCAATACATCATTCATTATTTCAATTATTTGCAATTAGACGCAGATGCTACTAGGTAGTAATTTTAAATCAAGAGCGTACCAGCATAACTAGAATTGGTCAGAAGATCTTAAGAAACATGCATGAAGTAATAAATTCAAGCTTCATTGTCACTATTGTTCCTTAAAAAAACAGTTTATTTGACGGATTATTACTTAAATTTCGATTGCAGTTACAACATTAAAAGCAGCTTATCACATATCTGACGGATAGAGTTAAATTTCGTCCTCATAATCAATAAGTAACCAACAAACCAAAAAAAAGAAGAAGAAGAAGAATCATCAAAATCTAATATATTCCATTTTGAAAATGAATGGTTGAATTTAAAAAGAGGTAGAGAGAGCAAGCAACCCATCATTTAAAAAGGAATGGCTTATGGACATGAAATATTACTTGCAACAATAGAAATTAATTTTGTTGTGTGGTTGGTGACAAAATTTCAATCATATCTGATACCACTTCATCCCTGATCACACATTCCAAAATTGCATCAGCAATCTTAATACTAACATCTTTCAACTCTGTCTTAAATTCACTCCATTCATTAATTGAATCCAAGTAATCCAAATTCAGCAAGTTACTTAGATTTCTCTCATAATTTCCACCTCGTTGACTACTCCATTCTTTTGTCCTCTCCCATAACATCTTCCCCAACTTTTCAGGTCCCATGAATTGCTTACAATTGTTTTCTGGAAGATTTTTTGTAAGTTCTCTCACACAATCAAATAATAACCTCTTTGTTTTGTGCAACACCCTTTTAGATTTCATCACATGAGAAACATCATGCCCTAGAATCTCTTGCAGTTCCTTAGTATAGTTATGATCTCTCTTTGCTGTTTGAATAAGTGAACTAAATAGAGCAGCTGATAATAGAGATTCCTCCGTGAATTTCTTCGGCACAACCACGCCGCAAACACAAACATCCTTGTTCAATGTTTCATCTGTCACACAGACTGATACATAATCAAAAGGAGTAATTAATTAACGTGACACTCGACCATTTTACAACTTTCTCTAATGAGATTTTAAATTCGTCTCTTGAGGTTATAAAGTCAAATTCTAACCAATTATGTAATTAAATAAATGCAGAAACAAACTATTCTTAGATTATGAAAATGTAAAAGAACTAAACTAACTTAATTTACCTTCTATACATCTCTGCTGGTGCTTTCCATTGGTTGTATCTTGCTGGCTTAATTTGTTCATAATGGTAACAAAATGAATTAACATGTTATTTTTTAGCTATGATCAAATTTCAAAATTATGTAAAACAGAATTTGAGTTCATTTCATATCATACCTTTGCATTCTCATGTTGCAGACATCGGAAGCTTGGCAAGTGTCTGAAGAAAACAGAGGATTATAATGTTTATTTAACGAAATCGAGGTTCTGTCTTCTTCATCATCATCAATATCTGAGCATGAATTGAACAAGGTGGAGCTGCTAGCAGTTGAGAAACGATCTGTTTCAATAGGTGCTTGATGAACGTTGTTAGCTTCGTGTTCGTGAGTGATAGTGACAGCAACACTGGCATGTTGATTTGTAATGTTGGAGTCCTTGGTTGTTGCAACCTTCTTCTTCTTCTTCTTCTTATCATGTATAGCAGTTAGTAAAACTTTAAAAAATGGAAAGAGAGGTTTTCTGTTTTTGTTGTAGAAGCAAGAACTTGCAGGTTTTTCCAAATTTTTGATTGAATTTGAACTCCAGTTTTTTGAGCAATTTGATCTTTCTAATAAGTAAACTTCTAGGATGAAAGGTTCTTGTTTGTCTTTTAGAAATTCTGCAAGTTTTTTCTCTGGTTTAAGTGTTGGTGAGGCCATAGAATTAGGTTGGAATTGAAAATTTGAGAAAGTTTAAAATGAAAATGAATGAATAGGAATATAAAGATGCGACAGTTAAATGTGGGCGTGATAAGGTGCAGAGAAATAAATTTGGATATCTGACAGATTGGGACACTGCAAGCAATAACATTAACAGTCAGGAATATAAGGTTGCCTAGCCATGTGTCCAGGAATTATAATTTGAGAAATGACATTTGTACGATTATTTTGTGACAATTTTTGAACTTTCTCTTAGGTCATGTTCTTATTATCTCTTTTGTCTTTTCTTTTTTACCAATAAAAAAGAGAAAAAGAAGGTTGACCAAATTATCATTCATCTTATAATTTGATTCGGTCTTTATATTTTGTATGAATTAATTTAACTACCTCCCCTACTATCTCTTGCTTATAAGCTAGGCCGTGTCGTTAACTTTTGATATAAGGAGCCCGTTAAACCTCTCCCTGGTAACATTGATGGGTTATGAGAGGATTTCGGGGATCATTGCATTGGACCCGCAAGTGGAGTTCAATACCACATTTTAACAAAAACACTTAGACATCAACTATACAAATCTTATCATTTATATGTTTTTCAAACATCCATTTTTTCATCTAATGTAGAGTTCTTATCCACACTTGACATACCAACAAACTTGATGTTGATGATGGGCTCAATTTTTAGAACATTGATATTTAAATAATAATAAGGGAATGTGTGATGATTATTCCATGACATAATTAGAGCACTCAATGTTTTTAATTTAAAAGGATAGGATGACATAAAAATATTAAGCACCTTTTTAGCATGTAGCAATAGTGTGTGAATAAAATAATTTAAAAGGATAAAGCTACAATAGTTCTAATCCTCTCATAATTGGTGATTTGGTGAGAGATATATTGTTCATAACGACTCATGAGAACAGCAATTGAAATGACGTTTTAGTTAAACATTAAACAAATCTTACTTGGTTTTAGTGATGTTTTATAATTTTATTTTTATATACTACTATATTTTAAGTTGGATGTAGTAGTTAATTGAATTTGAAAATGGCCCAATTATTGAAGGCAATGCGAATGCAACAACCAAGGATGTTTTAGGGAAGAATTTTCAAAATACTGTACAACCATTAATTTGCAATGCTTGCATGATGTCTAAGGACATGAACATTGCTACACTTAAATGCAATGCGTGTGCATATACAGGTCGCTATATTCAAACAAACAATACATGGGGCTCATGGCTAGGAATAAGGCCATACTCATTTTATTTTTAACTTATACTTGCAGGTTTTACCGGATGTATGTATACAGTGTGTCATTTACTTGATGTGTACGAATACCATATTTGTCTTCTATCATTTAAGAAAGTTCCCCAAAATTGTCCCACTTATTATGACATAGAAAATTGTCACTAAGATATTACACTGCCTTTCTTCATATCTACAATTGAAAAAAAATAACTGCACTCGTACCTAAATGGGCGACAGACAACTTCTATTTTTTTTTTCCTCAAAAGAAAAACTTCTATTTCTTTTATAAGCAAAATATCATTGAGAGTAGAATGGGTACTCTAACTTATTACACATTTTGCAAGCAAGAAATGAGGTTGTTCCACAAATTTATTAAGACTAAATTCTTATTTTTATCTTCCTTATAAATAAATCAAAGCCAAGACAAACGTTTGATATACCAATTAATCTTCCTCATCTCTGAATTTGAGTTAGCTCCTTTATAACCCTTCTTACTCAAAACCGAATTTATGAGCACAGCTTATGTACTCATATACCTCAAAATTGAAAAATAGCATGGAACAACAACAACAACAACGCAAGACAACTAAGTAAAAACCCGATACAGTCATTAAAACTAGAACCATTTGCAAAAAAAAACAGCTAGAAAGATGCAATCTTCATACATACCAAGAATTTTAAAACTTGGAGATTCCCAAAACCAAATTTCTGCAACTATTAAACATCTGAGAAGATTGAACATAAGAGAATGCAGTAGAATCAGTCATCAAGCAACCAGGAAATTGAATTGGGGAATCAAAATTACCAAGAGGGATTGCTTGATTAATGACTTGTGAAGTTGAGCATCAAAATTAAAAAATCGTTGTATCTTGTGTTCCAAGTCATAATGGTTAAAGATCCCATTTGCATCTTTCAAGCTACATATCTCATCAAACATCACAACATATATGTAAATACCACCATACTTATAAAATAGAAGTATGGAATGGAGAGAAGCCTCTAATATGAAGAGTCAAACCTTAATATCAGTTTTTTCATAAACATAAAAGTCTTTTTTTACCAATGTGGGCCAAAGTTTTTGGATCATATATCTACTACAATTCCAATCCAACATTCACTGATTAAAGAGAATCCAATAGATCTGTCAACTTGTACTAAGATTTGGGGGGAAACATCTACTTCAGAGCTAATGATTTTAGTAGGAGTTGGGTTCATAATTTGGAAAGTAAATTTAGTTATACATAGAAACACATCCAGTTCAAACGTTTCTATGTGCAACGTTAAACATAGTTATGATTAAATTCAAATGTTTTTAGCGACCTAAAAACTACGATTGATTAATTGACAGTGTAAAAAATCTTTACACTAACAATCTAAATGAATTGAATCCTAAATTTGATATGAAATTGGTTACTTTCACTTAAATTTGAAACCGAATAGAATATTCAACAAAATAAACTTGAAAAACTTATGGTATGTAATTGCCTTCAAAAAAATAAAAATATAATACCATGTAGTTCCCTTCAATCTGAATTTATAAAAATTTCTAAAAAGTCATTCCAACACGACGTCAAATGATAATCTCTGAAAGAAAGTAGTTTCCTCTCTAGTGCAGTTTCTGCCTCTGGATATGCCAAAGCTTGCCAAAGAGTCTTTCCCTTAGGCAAGTTTACTGCTTGGTGAACGACAGGCATTACAATGACTCCAAGGAGGATCAAGTACATCCAGTATGTAGAGATCAAGCAAACAGCATATGTTACAAGTTCAACATATATCCCTTCTCCACCAAGCACCTCTTCAGTAATGTGACTTGAAAGACCACTCTGCAGGAAGCTTCAGTTGCCGGGGATTAGGGCAAGCCCCAGGGGGAGCACCATAATTGACAGCCAAGATGTTAGCACCTTCCATGTGTATTACAAAGTGTTCCTCCAAACCGTGCCCTGGAAGACATTGAGCTTTGACAGAAGAAACAATATATTGCCTGCCGGTAGGGCTCAAAACATTGGATGGCACCCTAATCCTATAGAAGGCAGCATCTCCTTTCAATAACTCTTGAAATTTATTCTTGTCATCATCGGTGAAAGAATCTCGCATAAGCAGCGTCTGAGTGCCGTCGGTCCAAGTTATGAGGCTCACGGAGAAGTTACCGGCGTTGGAGAAATCAGAATCTCCAAAAGCGTGTTGGAGTGTGAACTGGATGGTCTTGGAATCGGAAGCGTTGCCGGCGGTGTTAGGTGGTGATGGATGGGATTCAGGGCGTTCCCATAAGAGGCCGTATTGGAAAGCTACGTAGAGAAAGATGAAGTAGAGAGTGAAGAACGAAGTAACCGTCCAAACATGGATCGCTTCAATTATGTGAGATCCAACGTTTTCTCCAAACATCACGATTAGGTTTCTTTCAATTATTAAACTTCTCCTTCACAACCTCGAGCCAACGACCAAAGGGTTGGGACATCTTTACAACCTCGAGCCAACGACCAAAGGGTTGGGACATCTTTACAACCTCGAGCCAACAACTAGGGTTGAGACATGAAACTCAAATTTTCTCAATTGTTAAGTCTAATCTATAAGTAGGGCATGCTACTATTAACCGTAATACAATGCTACAGAGAAAGCAAAGCCAATAACACACACTATCTTTCTTACCGGTTATTACTAGGTCACCTAACAAATTTAGAGGCATTTGGCAATTTGAACTTTGAAGCCTAATTAATTTTTATAATATTAAACAACACAAAAATAAATATTAAATACATTAACAAGATTGGTTTCTTTCACCAAAAAAAAACAAGATTGGTTTCTTTTTTAATTTTATATGCAAATGTTTTTTTTAGGGAATTTTTTATATGCAAATGTTGGCAATGTTAGTTACGGAATGAATATGAGGTTTTCTCTTTTAAAATCATTTAACGTCCCTTAATCCACCAACCAAACTATCTATTAGGGATTGAATAGAACCCTTGTGTAGAAAGTAAGAGTCACTCTAAACCTAATTCACTCTTTCATAAACCCTAGTTTCCTGAAACAGTAAAAATTGTCCCCTTCTCTCTAAGAATTCATTCGTTAGCAATTAGCACCGTGAGTGAAGGAAGTTGTTCGTGTGGACTGAGTAGAGGTGCTGCCAACAAACAGTACTTGTGATCACTCACTCTTTAAGGTAGACACATATTTATTTCAAGTTGTTGTTTGATTGGTGATTAATGATTTAATCAAGAACCATCCATCGAGATTTATTCCTCTAATAAAATTAAAATTTTGAAAATACCCCACTTGAAATCTCAAAAGTGTTTTAGTAAATCAATTAGATTCCTCAAAAGAAAAAATTAATTCAATTAGTAGCAAAATTAATGAATAAAGTTTATATTATGCCACCTAAAATAATTAATATTGATAAAAATAATACTATTAATTAAATTAAAATAATAAATTTGAGGCCTAAAAAATGTGAGATGGCTGCCTCGCTTGGATTACTTCTTGTTGCACCCCAATTACTTCTTGTTGCATCCCAAATTATAAAAAAAACCTTTAATTCCCTTTCAAATTTTTAACCATTATCCTTTATCTTCTTCTATTTCTTAACTATCTTCCTCTCCCGTTTGTTTTCTTCTTTTTTTGTCTCCCTCTCGCTCATTTTCAAATTTAAAACCATTAATCTAATAACTGCGACATATTAGTTAGGATAGTAGGTTGCTTTCATTTAGGAAACGTTAAGTATGTGTTGCAATCAGTGTACATGAATTCAAAAGGAATATTTTTACCACGTAATTGCAATTCACAAAAAAAAAGTTTTTGTGAGGATTTGAATTCACAAACAAAGGGTAAACTTCAAGCAAAAATGAATAACCACCCAAACTAATGATTTGTAATATGTAATCAAACTAGTTCTATATATAGTTAAGCCTCTTTGACACCCCAAAATATTAATGAAGATCCGCCACTACTTTCATCACCTCTGAACTAACACCCTATTTTAACAATGATATATGTCGCTATATAATTTACTGCTGGCAATTGTTTATTAGTCACAGCATCAATTCCTTAGTTTAGTAAATGAGTTCGAATCTGACAATACAAAATTTTGAGCTTATAGAGGATAATTTATAACTTATAAGTTATATGATTAAATAAACTTGTTTGATAACATTTTTTTCACGAGCTTATGATTTTTTTTACTAGTTTATAGTGTATTTTTTTATAACTACTTCAAAGAACATATAGCTTAAAACTTATCATTTTTTTCTCTCAATTTTACTCTTGTTAACTTAATTGAAAAAATATATATTAATTAAACCTTTTTTTTTTTATCATTTCATATTCATCGAGAAGTTGAAACACTAATTTTATCACATACTATAAATTCAATCAACTTCCTTAAAAAAATTCAATCAACTACTTATCAATTTTCAGTTGTCACTCTATCAATTATATGTTGTAAATTAACTGCTCGGATATTCACTGTTTCTTTTTTACCAAACTGTGTCTTAGCAGGCCTGTTATATATTGCCATTATAAAAACAATTTTGCCTAAGTGAAAAAGCTATTTTCGTCACATGATTAGTAAAATTTGTTAATGTAAGATGGTCCTGGTATGACCTCACAGTCGAAATTTGGCCCACTCGTTTCTTTATTCTTTTTGATGTGAAAAAAGCATTAGTGCATGAATCCACCATTGTGATTGAGTATATATGTCTTTGTAAAATGTATAAGCAATCAAGCTAGTCTAATTAAGTCAAGTCTAGGCAGTTGAAGTATTTAAAATTATCCAAAAAGACACAAAAAGAAGAAGAAACAATATAAGCATATTCCTTGACCTTGTTTGGTCCAAACATAGGTAGCATAATTTACATTACATTTGGAACTGAGACTATGCACCAACAATATATATATTCCATAAAGATTCCAATATAATCGACTCTAAACATTTCTCAAACTTTGCTTACCATCTCCTCAGTTTCATCACTCACTAATATATAAATTTACAAAAGCTAAAAGATAAAGGCTACAAACATGATAAAAAGCATGTTCTTATATAAGCTCCTACATTGTACTTCCAACAACGTGGGCTTCCTATCTAAGCCACTACAATGTTTGAAAAGCATGTTCTCTAGCTTTCTCCCAGTAAACATAAGTAAATAAGAAGAAGAAAAAAAAAAGTAATATAGAAGTAAAGTAGCTTCTAGCTAGCACCACTCTTTCCAATCTCCATACACCAACCAGCCATTTCTTCAAAGGTTCAGTGCACAATTGCAATGATGCCGCAATATAAAGTCTCTTCAATGAAATTGCACGTATTATCTCAAGTCATAGTATTTTTCCGCAATTGAAAGGTTCGCAACGTAACCATAACCGTGATATATAAAACCATGGCCAATAATTAAACTAAAGGGACATATAATACCTTAAACTGAAGGTTGATATATACCATAGTAATATAGATTATATATATATATAAGTTTCTTAATTAATTGATTTGTGTAAGTAATTCTCATTGTGATTTATGAAGACGTGGAGTTGCTTAAAATGGCACACAAAGATTTGAAAGTGTGGCCAAAAGAGCAACGGATTCAGATATCAACTGGTCATTCTCTAAGGAAAGTAGAAGATGTTGATGCATGGTGAAGGCTAATTGGTTTTTTAGTTCTTGATTTTCAATTCTCAACCGGTTCAACCGGTTCGCGACGTTCTCTAAGTGCTTCTTCTTTTTGTAACGGGACCGTTGAGCTGATTCCCGGTTCGACTGCATGCGCCTAAGTTTTCTTTCTTTCATGGAGTAAACCGCACGGTTTGAGCCAGTTGAACCGGAGCTAGGACTGGCTGGGTCCTCTGATTGGTTGATGAGGGAAAATAGGAATTGTATTTCACTTTCTGAAAGCATGGTTTCGAGAACCGGTAATTGAACGGCTTCTTCGGTTTGGAATAGCATGACTCGGCTCAATAAAGCGGAAAATATAAAAGTGATGAAAAAAACCGATAAATTCCAAAAAATGAACCGGAGGGAGGAAGAATGGGGAAAAGGGAGGAAATGAAGGTGAGGAGAGGAGTATTTGAAGAGAGGAAAAGGGGGACACGTGGGGTCCACTAAAGCAAAAGGTATTGGAAAGTAAATAGAACGTTGGCTCTCAAAATAAATGATAACTTTTTCTAAAAGTAAGATGAATGGTAATTTAATAATGCATCATTTTGATTTTTAAATGTGTGAATCAATGTGTTTTAATACTAATAACACACATTTTAACATACACTTTTTAACATACTCTATTTAATTAGTTAAATTCATATGAGTTCCACCAAATCATGTGGATTCCATATAAATTTAGCAAATCTCATGTGAATTTTAATCAATCAAAGAGAGTGTATTGAAAAAATATATATTAAAATATGTGTTACTAACATTTATAATGTGATTATAGTTGTTGAAAGTACTATTGAAATTGAAACATATATTTTTTTTTTTGTTGTAAATAACAAATCAAAATATGCTTTTTGTTAATATTTCATAGATTATACCGACTATCATAATAGACATTTATATATTTTATTTACTAAAAAAGATAAATTCAAAGATCAAAATAATTATTTAACAATAATAGTAATAAAAAAAGTAGGCTTTAGTCTTGAGATGTATGTCTTTGCAGGTGTCTTTTCAATTTAACTTAAAACAATATGAATGCACACCACTACTAATCAAGATTATTCCACTTCCATGCATGCAAACTTTATATGTCGGGTGTGGAATTGTGGTGGGGATTTAAGGATAGGGGTATAAGCTTTTTGTTTTGGTAAGGGAATTGATTTACTCTGGGAAGATTAGTTTTAGCTTAATCGCGAAGGATCAAACGAAAACACATAAACAACAAAATTGGATCAGAAAGTTGCCGGAAACTATTTGAACCGCAAATTTCAGGTGAAGAAAGTTAGTGAAAGTTGCTCCCAACCAACATTAGGCCTTAGAAATATATCGGGAAATTTCTTGTAAGGAAGAAATTAATTGGATAAAAGGAATATATATTTTATTTTATTGAAGGAAAAGGGAATATATATTTGTCACTCAAGAAAAAAAAATGAGAGCAAATACTACCAAAAAAAATGAGAGCAATAAAAATAATTTGAATAAAGGTCTTGTTAACGAGTATTCATGTGGCACTCTTTAAGCATTCTACATTAGGAAATTTTTCTTTGAAAAGTCAAATAGTTCAATTTTCAATACATTAAATACACACGTTTTTATAAAGTTACTATTTAAGACCCTTAATAAGTACCCTGGGAGCACTCGTTAACATTTCCCTTTGAATAATACTAATCTTACATATCTAATGGTCCAATTTTTTTTTTTACAATAATCTATCGAGCGGGCAAGTTTTCGTCTTGACTAGATGGACTCCATCCTAAACTCTAAGAAAATTGTTGATTACTTTCAAAGAGACAACAACGGGACTCCGTCTTAAACTCTAAGAAAATTGTTGATTACTTTCAGACAGACAACAACGACATCATTGAATTGACAGTATTATAAATGTCTATAAATACAGTTCTTCCATATTGTTTTTTAAATCTCTCATATCAAGTTTAACTTAATACAAGTTAATGAGATCGCTCGTACATTAATAATAAAAGTTGCCTTAATTATGTTAGTTTTCACCTATCTAATGATTTATACTATGATTATTATAGAAAATAAAATGTTAACTAATATCCTAAGGGCATTAGTTAAGAAAATTAATATATAAATTATGCATTGGGAATTGGTAAAAAGTTAAATGTTTAACTTTATAAAAGTAAAAAAATTGTTGTTTTTAATAAAAAATATATATATTTTTGACATCCTTAATCATCGCCCTTATGGCATGGTTAGCAAACCCTTAAAGGTCCTGTGCCACTTGAACTCAAATCTATCTTACCTTCCATCCATCTTTGTCCAGCCAGCCTGCTCATAAATGTTAGACCAACCGGGCTGACACAACCGAATTGGTTGAGGAAAAGTGTTTTCTTTTCTCTCTTTCTCCCTGCCCAGCATCTACGCGTTTGTTACTTTTTTTTTGTTACAACGTGTTAGTTACATGTTACGACACGTTTTCAATCATTTTGTAAGTTTTCTTTTTTTGCTATAATCATTTTGTAAGCTTAATCACACAAACAATTAATAAAATATAAAATTCAGAATATTTTGTGGTTAATTACCAGACACAATCTACATGCACAATGAGTTTACACTGTTCGTAAGTGAACATCTTCGTATAAAACAATCTTGAAACTTTCCATGGTTGCATTATATTCAAATACAAGTAATTAAGTTATATCTATCATTTTAAAAGTATTTTTTTCTTTGACAAAATTAATCACTAAAAATAAATAATATAGTATGTATAAAAATTGAATTTATTTATCATACCAAAAAAATGCATACTATATAGAAGTAATTGATTTAATTTGTCATCAAATAATTCTTGTTTTCTTGTAGTTTTACAACAGTACGATTCGATATATGATTCTATCATCTCTAGATTCTCTATCAATTTAGATATGTGGGTGTACGTATATGTATTTGAAGACTTTATATCAACTTTTTTTTATGGTCAAAATTATATTTCTCTCGTAAGCATGCATTCCCCTAAAATGCTTCCTATTAAGACATTTACTACATTACACGCTTGTCCAACAAAAAAAAAAGACATCCAATACACGTACGTAGTTTAACTATACAATTTACACAATCTAATTTTTCTTGGTTATCCTGAAGTTGCTGGTGTAAAATAGTATATGCATGGAGAATTAAAATTTATCCCCCAAAAAAATGCATTGATTATAAAAAGGAAACAAACTGAGATGAACGAAATTCCAGCTTTATCATAATAAGGAATAGAGACATTTACGCAAGTAACTTTATATTTTATAATTTTTTCATATATAAATAAATAAATAAATCAAACAATGGTGGGAAACGAGCCATTTTTTTTTGTCAGGTAGTCTAGTGGCTAGAATTCACCTTATAAGATGAATTAATGAGGTGTCCGAAGTTCGAACCCCGGCCCTTACATATAATAATGCATTGTCCTACCAACGAGTTATGCTCACGGACAAAAACGAGCCATTTTAATATGAGGAATAGAGACATTTACGCTAAACAAACTATCCCAAATATTTTGTCAAACAAATTAAAGTTATCTTTATCCCAAATGAATTTAAACTCAATCTCTTGATTAGATTGCAAAGTTAAACGGTCCCTACTACACTATTACCGTGGAATATATATGCTCGTAACTTTATATCATCCATCCATAGTATAAAGCATACAATGTCACCTGATAAAAGTTTTTTTTAAAGTTGAACAGTTTATTTTTTTAATAAGTGAAAAGCTTACATATCATCATAAAAACATATGACACAGTCTTTATAACTGTACAGTTAATTAGAGAATGTCGACGCATAGTTCAATTTGCAAGCACAAAATTTTCTAAAAGGATCGACCAATTAAAATCTCTAATTAAATTACTGTTTACTATATATAATGTACTGCTGATAAAGCAAAATAGATGTGAAGTGTGAACAAATATAGCAAACACTACTGATAAAGCAAAAATATAGTAATATACAAAAGTTACTCAATTCTTAATTTAAATTGCGTGGAGATTGAAGCTAAAAAACTAGTTTCTTATTTTTATACGAAAGCTGGAAAAGTATATAAACATAGAGAAAGCGGAATTTGACATTTACTAAATTATCAAATGTGGAAGGAGACATGGTTCATTAATCATATCAATTCGTCTTGATTTACTTTTGTAAATAAAAAATATTATTAGTTTTTCCTACTAGTTCTACCAAATGTCCAAATCGATCATACGAACTAATGAAACTCATAGAATTGTTATTTCTGATATGAGACCTTCAATTATTATTATTATTATTGGTGTTACTACATAATTGAAAGGAATATTCTCTGGTAGTTTTCTTAGTTGAGCATTCTTTTGAGGCAGTTTTATTTTGGTTGTCAGTTGGATCCCCCTAGACTGCGAGTACAAATATATTATTAAAGCGGAATGTGGGTGGAGGATAACATGCAATGATGCAATCACTACTTATATTACCATTTTAGCTAACCTTGATTAATTTAACGAAGAAAAAAGATAATTAAGCAATTGCTTCTTTTAGCGTACTAATAAAGTAGCTAGGTTGCATGTGCTGCAAGAAAATTTAATGGAAAGAAGAATAGTACAATCTATGTGCTTCTGCTTTATCTATGTTATAATTTGAACTTCTACGTATGCACCTTTGTTTCCTTTGGCCACTTCCTTAGCCTATGTTTGCTTTCGGGATGAAAACATATTCGATTTGATGTACCTCAGATGGAACTGTGGTAAAATTCCATTAGGATGCAAGAAATGTTGAGTTAAGGAAGTTCTAAACACGTGCTTAGTGAGTTTGAATTCCTTGCAGTTATAGAAGCACATAGTCAAGCAATTTCGACCATTCAATTAAAATCAAATGGCTCACATCTAACTTCACAAATATGCTCGAGTACATCTTGAAATACACAATCGAGGCTGTGATGACATCAAATTTGAAAAGGGATACACAATTGTTTTAAAAAAAAAAACGGGTTTATCTTACAGGGAACTTAGGAATTGGCAGTGTGGCATTTAACAACAATCCATCTTATATACTTACATATCAATGAATGATTATAAGCAGTCGAGCAGATGCAACAAATTCTATCGGGACTTTCACCCCACTACCAAATATGCACAGTCCTATACATGCACGTGCAGCATGCACCAAAAAGAACTTTCAGAATAGAAACGAATTCCATGACTTAGATATCATCTCCGATTCAAATTTCCATGCGGCCAGATATACATAAGATGATCACATGTTGACTGGAGGAGCTCCCTAAATATGACAATCAAATTATTATAATCAGTGTTCTTGAAATGAATAGTATCGGTGAAATAAACCACTGAAAAATGGGAGCAGAAAAACATGTCCCTTGAAAGCCATTTCAGCTAGGCAGACTACTTAGTGCAAAGAAATGTTATGTTGGTAACTTGAATTCCCGAATCATACAAATTTTAAAGACCAGATGCAAAGAAATATTTTCCTAGAAGCACTGACATTATGTCATTTCATTTAAGCATAACTGATCGATGCAAGACCTCACCTTAAACAGAAGATCATACGCTATATATTCCCAAGGCAGCGATATGGACATTAAGCTGCATTTCAACGGAATCATTTCATCAAAATTTGAGCTAGAGGAAGAGGCAGCAGCGTAAGCATGTCTTGCTGCTACTGATGCAACTGTTGCAGCTCTGCGAACGATTACACCAAGCCCGAACCCTTTATTTGATACAACTGGAGAATGTGGTCCTGAATCCTGCTGGCTTTGATCTGACATTGCAACAGACAGATTCCATTTCATCCATCTCTCAATATATACCTTTTAAATAATAAAATTAGAGTTTACTGCACACACAAACTTTACAACATATTTTTGGTGAGAAAGTCACACAAGAAACAGTATTGCTACTTGCTAGTGAGGCTTTGATCTATCTATCTATCTATCAACTACACCCTTCGTCCCATAATAACCGAGCCTTTTGTTCATTTCACACATATTAAGAAAAAGTGTATAAGTGAAAGAGAGAGAGAAATGGTTGAGTGTTTTATCAAGTATTGGTGCATTCACCATTATCATAAATGTAAAGTAGAATATATTGAATCGGGAGTGATGAAAGTATTATTAATTAGAGTTATAAAATGGGTCAATTATTTTGGGACAAATTTTTTTTTTTAAATGGCTCAGTTATTTTGGGACCGAGGGAGTATTCAATAAGCACTTGAGATCCTTATAACGAGTGCCCCCGTGGCACTCTTTAAGCACCCAAAGTGGTAATATTTTATGAAAGTTTGTGCATTTGCTGCATTGGAAATCGAAGTCTTTACTTTTTAAAAAAATAATTTCTTCATTAGGAATGTTTAAAGAGTGCCCCGGGGGCACTCATTAACAAGACCCTAAAAGTTAATAAGCAATCATATAACATTAAACTAAACAGTAACATGAAAAAGGTCTCGAGTGATGAATGCTAACTATTAGGTTTTTATAGAGGGCCCAACTCATCCTTACAAAACCGCTTGTAAGGTTAGGATTGCCCCCACTTATAAACATATCTTTAGGCCATCGCTCATCCAATGTGAGACTCTTAACACTAACTATTCATACTTTATCTTATTTTCCTATAATATAGAAATTCAAGGTAGAAAACTAGCTTTTCAATACAAAATTAAGAAATCCCACCTATGAAAAAGTTGCCTACCTGCAACACCAGAAACAGCTACTTCAACTTCCCCACGGCCTCCGGGACCTTTCATGTAAATCCTATCTGTTTTGCCAGGAAAATGTCCTACTGATAAAAGGCTTCCAAATCGAGATTTTCCAGCTGCAGTGCAACAAAAAGGGAGTGCAGAAGTGACCAGTGAGACAACACATATATGGTTCATGGTGCACATTAACTACGTAATGTATACAATACATTTGGAAGTTTCACTGTGTAAAGGCAATAAAGTGTTACGGTGAATTGAGGGAAAATCTCTTCTAAGAAAAGTAAAAAAAACAGATGCTTGCTAAAGATTAATCTACAGAATCAAACTGCTCTATGTATGAAATTTGTAATATTTGAGATATCATGGCATAACTGAGTATGTAGTTTTACAGGCAAGTATGAATAAAAATTAGAGTAATGATATTTGTACAACTCTTTTGTGACAACTTTTGAGACAACCTTCCCTTTCTCTCTTCTTATTGGTCAAAAACATTAGAGAGAGAAAAACAAAGAGAGAGAGTAAGAACACAATGAGAGTATGAGAGAGAAAGTTGTCACAAAATGGTTGTACAAATATCATTTCTCTAAAAATTATCAACCATAGTTAATGAGTTGTGAAAGTTTCACAGGTTCCAAAGAAATGACATCAATTCAAGATCAGGGATACATTTATATCCACATATCTTTTGAAACATTCTGGTGAAACAAAACGTTAACTGTGCAAAAATATGTTCCAAATCATTCATTCTGTAGATAAGACATTCAAAAACATTGCTGAAATTTAAACAAAACAAACATCTAGATGGAGGGAATTGTAGGAAAAATAACCATCATATGCATCTCTAACCATCTGATAGCTGACAAATCCTGAGAAAAGGGTAAGCTGCAAATCAGAGAAACCAGAGAATCAGAATGTCTAAACATCGGTTGCTCAAGAACTTAGAGTACCATTTGTTGATGTACTCATTAAGAAGATACTTGGATACAATACATCAGCGAGAAAATATTAAAAGTAAGTCTGGGTACATCCATGATTAAATCTTGAAAGTAAGTTTGCATTCATCCATGAGAAAATATTGAAAATAACAGTAACTTTGTTGAAAAGATTATGTATCATTGGCCATAAAGATACAATTCAAATTTCCGCTACTTTTTCTATTGATGGGTTGACAAAAAGCTTGTCAACAAAAGCCATACCAATATATAAAAATTCATTCTGAACTAACATTGGTTTCAGGTATTTTTTATTGTTCTGAACTAAGTTGTTTATCTTGCAACCAAATTGTTTTTAAAAAGCAAAACTTCGTCTGATAAGAAAGGAAGTTCCTCTTGCCCTTGAGTTTAATTTTCTCAAAAGATGCATACTAATGTAGTAAGAATAGTTCCAACCCATAATGTCTAATTTTAGTAGCAAGTATAGGCACTATCTGATCACAGCCATGTGCACAAGTGAAATCGCTTCAGCTGCACATTTCATTATTAAGTACATAGAAGCGATATATACACTTATACAGAGTAGCATATAGTTAAACAAGAAATGCGGTATGAAGAACGATTAATCAATTAAATAGTCGCTAGAGTAGAAATCTAGTCATAATTTCCATAAACTTAGGTCCCGTTTGGTTTGAGCTTATGAAAAATAGCTTATGTAAATAAATAAGCTTTTATTTTAATTTATAAGTTCTCACTAGCGAAAATCGTATCTTCATAAACTGTTTTTTCATAAACAACCTTAAAAACTTATAAATAATACATAAAAACTTATTTATTTGCATAAGCTGTTTTATATAAGCTCTAAAATAAGCTAATCCAAACGGGCCCTTAAAAGAAAATGAATTTCAGTACAATAACTAAGAATTATCAAACCTTAGTATCTTTTTTCGTAGTAGAACTAGTACAAACTTCCGGCAAGGAGTCATCACTAGTACTGCAATCATTTGACACCTTATCACTAGGAAATGCTGCCCCATCATGTGCATTAAGAACAACACAATAGCAATGATCTCTTTCAGTCAAAACCTGTGGGGAAATGGAATTACAAAGGCTTATTTTATGTACTGAGCAGAACCAGAATGCAAAAAGTATTTAAGGGACATGATTCGCAAACAAAAAAGGAGCAAGCATTCTGAGAGAAAATGAATACAACATCACAATGTGAAATAAGACGTCAGCAACTATATTAAACAAATTTTTCAGCTTTTAACAGCACCATGTGAGCATTTGCAAGTAACGAGTACATATTCTTTAATGGAAGTTATGTTACACGTTAATAAAAATGTGGGGAATTTCAAGGTAGCAGATTTTAAACATGAACCCAGCAAGATAAAGCATAGCTATTTTGAAGTGCTGTTCCTGTCTTAGTTAATTCAAAAATATGATTCCCAAAGGATATTAGATACTTAAACACTCCAAACATAAAATGAGATTCAAAATCTAAAATTTTATATTACCACAGCATCAAAAGTGGAGTCAAAATCATCAATTGCAAAACATATATCCGGATAAGCAGGTGTTGTTTCCACTTCCTATAGACATATCAATAAAGGTGTTATTGTCAATAAAATGATAAGCATGGAAAAGAAAGACAATATTTTTCTCTCTTTAATGATATAACAAAGATAGCCACACTTGCCTTTTTAGAGTCCAATTGAAAATTGACACGACTTGGAGATGCATAAACAGTCTTCACAACCTGATAAAGCGTAGTGGCCAGTGGGCCATGTTTGCCAGTGTTATTAATAGCAGAAGCCACAGATCGGATGAAATAAATAATTATATATAAAATAAGCATGCTGCTCACGAATAAAAGCTACATAAACAAAAATTAAGAAGTGACTGACATAAAACATGATGCATAGTTGCTTACATTGCTGTAGAAAGCCAGAAACATAAAAGTGACTTAAAACTCAATATAAATATGAAGTGGAGAGAGAAGATGGAGAGGCAGAGGCGGTTTAGTGATCAGAGATGACCTAGGTCGTGGGGTTTAGGGGTTATATAAGACCCTATCTCATCACCAACTCAGCATTATTTTATTTTTAATGCTTTTAAAACTATGTCAAGTGCAATTCACAATGTATTTTTAGTGTTATCATTAGGGAAAAAAGCATAAAAAACAATAACTTCCAATATTTAAGCAATAACCGATATCGACGATATGCAAAAAGTCACCGCTATTGCAGTGGTAGCGGAATCGCAATAGCGTATCGGCTTTCGCCACAGTTGCTCAAAATCATAAGAACAAAGCCTTATTTTCAAATTCACCAAAATTGTGATGATTGCAGGAAAGCAGAACACATCAGACACACAAATTCTCATATCCATATCTATTCCAAAGGGATAACAAAAAGAGATTAAAATGTTCTGTAAAGATATCGTGTGAGGTGAAGTACATAATGACTTATAGCATATAAGGAAATATTATGAACCACGAAGAAGCTAAATTTGGGTCACAATTTACAATAATTGGGAGAGATTGAGAGTTATGGTTCCATGCAGCCCTAAATAACGCAGAAGGAGGAGAATCTATTAACCTTATAACAACAGAAATCTAGAAATCAATCCTATCATAGAGCTCTCTCACTTAAATCAAAAAGACATATCTAAAGTTTATTTTAGGCTTTACTCACTGCCCTGGCAAGAGAAAGCGTATTTTTTGAAAATCTAAAGGCAATAACATAGAAATTCCTCATTGACTATAAGTGGCACAAAAAGGAAATCTTAATAGGAACTAAACAAAAAAATAACATGGACCTTGATAAGGAAATTACTTGTTATGAGTTAAAACAATATAAACAGCCCAAGAGACCTAAAAAAGGTCAGGATAAACCCTAACTAGAAACCCATGGAAGGAAGCCTGCTGCCTGCCACAGCAGTGGTTTGAACAGTGTCTGCAAAAACCAATATACCTCCCATAGAAGGACACCATCACCTCGCCAAAAGGTTTTGGGTTAACAAACCTTCCCTCTTTTGTCTCTAGGTTGGTACTATCGTAGCATTCAAAAATCTATTTTTCTTCAGGATATTCTCAAACACGAAATGGTGTAAATATATAAAAGAAATCGATTTTCGTCTTTTACAAACAATTACAAGTAAAGGAAGTAAAGATAATTCAACCGGTAAACATATATTCATTAAACTACATTTACCTTATATATAGGGGATAAAGATGTATCCCTCCCAGCTTGATGGTTCTGAAGAACCTGTTGACTAGAGAAAGATATATTTGAATCAAACTACTTAATTACCCAGATAATAACCCAAAAATTTAAAAGCCTTGTATTGCATAAAATATTTTCCTTCTTCATGGTTGCAGAATGTTTCAATCAGAATTAGAATTTAAAAAGTTACTCTAATTAGGATCAACAGAAAAAAAAAAATCTAAGTCATCCGACCAATATTAACATGAAAAGCTGGCGAAACTGAAATGAGAACTAGCAGTCATTGTATAGGAAATCTTGCTGAATAGAACCATATACGGATAAAATCATACAGCTAATCCATCTTCATAGCACTTTGAGAAAATAGATTAATCAGAGATTCATTATCCGTAGACATTTTTTTTTAAGGATCATTATCCGTAGACTGTGCACCAATTAAGTGATGCACTTATTTTACTGTGATATAAATGAAATAAATTTAAAGATAATCTAATTGCTGTGAAACCACCTAACAGGTTAGACAAGGTGAAACACAATGGTGGAAACGAAATTAAGGATGATCATTACCTGCAAATTGCAACAGTTACACTGAATGATGTATGAGCAATTAAATTCAAGTAAAATGAACGCCTCCAATCCACGTCTATCGAAGTTTCATCCACTAAGTTGCTCAACTGGGGGAGGAAAATTAAAAAAAGTTATTCGGCATCATAATGAACAGAATTCCAAAGCCTAACATCATAAAAGCTATCCAATAAACTTGAATGATTTTAGCAATCAAAAACAATAATTTGCCCACAAACTAAATAATATCACCACACATAATAAGTAAAGACCTTAATGCTATAAATACTTATCACGATCCAACTCATGCTATACCAAGGGCAACTAATTTGAAGCCATGAGGTATGCTAAGTACATTCTCAAGCATATTAACAGAAGGTCTAACTCTTTTTTTTTTAAGTCAATCCTACAGGTCAGACCAAAAAATCTTTCACTTCTTTGTATTTTTCATGCTGGTTTGTTATAAGAAATCTTGAAAACGTTAAACAAATGAATTTCAACGAATTTCGTTCATACTCATGCACCAGCACTATTTGATTGCATGGACAAAGGGTAAATGGTGAAACTTTCACTTCTTTGGAAATGTAAATGATTCTGACAGAAACACTTGGTAAAATTAAAAATACTAGTATGATCATGTCAAATGTATGAAGGACACATAAAAGGTAACAATAATAAGTTTAGCATGCAATTCGAAGAATATTGACAATAAATATTTGATACTGTATAAACTCCAGCAGCATCGTATATATCGAATTTAAATTACCTCGGGTGCCCACCTGCGTACAAAATAAGGATCAACACTCTCTGGATCATTGTTCGAACCAGAACCTCGAGAAACCTGTGGCAAAAAATCTTCTAAAAAGATTAACGACAATAATTTTTACAGAAAGGGAAAAGAATAGCATAAAGATTTTAATCATCATTACCATAAACAACATAAAAATCCAAAAATAGTGGTAAAATAACTTGGAAGCACCAACACTTATGATAGAAGGTGTGTCAGGTGCCTAACATGTGTCAGTATCCAAACTCCAGCACTAACATGTGTGATTACATTCAATTATGTCATTTTTAAAATTATAAGCAGTATCGACGTGAAGTGTGTCTGGTGTCCAACATGAGTTACAGTGTCGGACACCAACACATGTGATTATGTTCAATTATACCATTTTTTTTCTTCAAATTATAACCGGTGTCAGCGTCGGTGTTTGATAGGAAATGAAAAAGGAGATACCAATTTTCGGACAAAGAAAACGAGATCATCATCTTGTCGTCCTCTAGACTCTTTACCGCGAACAAAATACAAATCAAAGACATCATGCCAAAATTTCATATCCATTTCAACATCAGGAGCATCTTGCACTTCAACAACCGTTTTTCCAATTAAGTTTGAATGCTTCTTCACCATACTCAACAATTCATATCTAAAAAATAATGAAATTCCGCATGTTGCATGAGTAGAATTGTAATGAAATTAAATGAATAAAAGTGATGTGTGATTGTGAATAATGTACCTTGATGGGGTTTCTCCACCATCGCCAAGCATCTTTTTCAATTAAGAGATTTTACGGATCAAAGAACAAATTCTCAGTTTTCAGAGAAGACAAATGGAATTAACAGTTCGGTCGGTGTCACAAAAAACCTTATAATACATATATCTATATTTCTAATTTAGAGCATCGAAGTCGTTGTAGTATAGTGGTAAGTATTCCCGCCTGTCACGCGGGTGACCCGGGTTCGATCCCCGGCAACGGCGCTTTTTATCACTTTTTTACAGAAAATCGGTTTTTTTTTTTTTTTTAGTTTACTTGTGTATAATGAAACCAAACTCATTTCTCTATAATGAAAATTATTCGATATTTTCTGCTTCGAATACAAACTAGACCGAGAGAAACCAACATAAATTAGTTTGATTCTTGCTTTTCAATTTTAAAATTCTATAAATCTATCAGCTTTATTGAGCTCACTTTTTTGTCGGTGATATGAATATTTAAGTTGTTGATAATTGTTACAAATAATTTAAACTGTTCAATTAAGTATTCACATTTTTTAAATTTAATTATGTTATTTCAACTTTTGGTCAAAAAATTATGTTATTTCAACTTAAAAATTTCATGAAATAACTACTAATAAATAAGTTAATTATTTTTCTTCCCTTAAAAAAAAGTTGATTTTTTTTTTCTATCTTTGTGTGTGCTCGATTAGTTATTCCAACATTTTAATTTCATTTACTCAAAAATAAAAAAAAACATTTTAATTTCATTTTAAGGCAAACCGATCAATCAAACTACATATCAACAAATTAGTTTCAGTCGGTTTCACTTCCAAAAAACACTAAATTTTGAACAAAAGCGAATTGATGTAGATTTGGTCGGTTTGGATATTTTTATTTAGTAGAATCTGAACCAAATTGAACGGTAACACTCCATTTACATAAGGACGTGTAATGGCTTTTGAAATAACATCGCAACAGTTACAAATCGAGTATAAAAAATATATTTATTCAGATGGTTTAAAATGTCAAGTTCTACATAATCACGTTAACTTTCAAAATCTCATAAGACTAAAATACATTGTCAAACATTATGAGATAATTTTCTTAATAGATAAATGATTTTAAAAGTATCCACATTGTGCTCTAAAATTATTAAACTATAAATAAATGTTTTAATTCAAGGTTTACAAAACATAGTTTTAAATGTGATTTATGAAGACCGTGAATAAACTCCATCTATGTATTATTTATCAGAGCATGGATCCTTTAAGGATGACTTTTAAGAATCACTGCTAAACTCTGAGATGCAGCTATGAGATGGGGATATACATAGCCTGAAATCTTTAAGGAAAAAACTTAGGTACAATTCCTTAGGTGCTTTTCGTATGGTTCTTAACTAAATTCACCATGATTTCCTTTAATCCATAATTCTCTCAAAGTTTGTTATCTCCAAAAAAGTTGTATTTTTAGTTAAGAACCATACGAAAAACACCTAATGAATTGTACCTAAGTTTTGTCCAATCTTTAAACTTCGATAACATGAAAAGTGCGCTTTTGCAAGAGTCAAACACAAACAACGAGGGGTGAACAGTCAAAATTATGAAAGGTAAATGGATGTAAGGTGAACATTATCACAGATGCATATAAAGATAATATTAATACAATTAAACATGTATTGCATATTTACTCGTATGAATACATGTGCATTTAGCTTAAAAGGTTCCACGACTAATTCACATAGTCACCTAACAACAATCATTTAAGTCACATAATGATGCATATAGACACAAACATACTTACTGATGTGAAAGTTATATTTCACATTGACAATTCTCTTGACATTTGAACATTTCACAAGACACAACGACGACTACAACAACAACAACAAAATGCAATGTAGGTATTTATGTCTTTGTGAGTCTGTAAGACTTGGTACTATCGAACTCATAACACTTAGGAAACAGTTATAGTATTATTTTCTTGAGAAAAAGTTGAAATAAAAGTGTGAATCATCATCGAAATCTAAACAATCTATATTAAACAATCAACACTTAAAATGCATAAAAATGCATCAACCTAAAGTTGAAATAAAAGTGTGAATCATTGTCAAAACCTAAAATATCAACACTTAAAATGCAGTAAAATGCAACAATCTAAAGTTCAAATGAAAGTATAAGTCATCGTAAAAACATAAACAATCTACACTGAGTAATCATCACTTAAAATGCAACATTCTAAAATTGAAATAAAAGTGTGAATCATCATCAAAATTTAAACAATCAACATTTAATATATAGTAAAATGTAAAAGTCTAAAGTTAAAATAATTGTGTGAATCATCTTCAAAATCTAAACAATCAACCCTTAAAATATGGTAAAATGCAACAATTTAAAGTGAAAAAATAAATTTTTAATCATCAATAAAATATAAACAATCTGCACTATGTGAAATGACTTGCCTCCACGTCATGGTTGAGTTTGTTTTCATGAAAATCGTGATGTGAGAGTGTGTATTGAGTTTGTCATGAGAAGTTCACATACAAGTGGATGAGTTGGGATCCAACCTTGCAATTTTTGCATTTTTACCACTGGAATTAAAACTTATTGTCCATATAACCTATATTTTATTGTAATGTATTTTGACTTTTCCTCAAACACACTCCCTACCCCTTCCCTCCTATAACGTCACTATGTAATAACTTCTTGAGATTTCTGTTTCAATAAAGTTAAAGTAAATAACAGTACCACTTTTAATATGAAAAATTTATTGGCATACAATTATATTAAAATGTCTATATATTTTTAGGTATCATGTACTAACATAATATTTGACCAGATAAACACTCAATACATAAAATTATGAGTCTCATTTGTGTCTTATTTGCCATGTCAAAGATAGCACCAACCACCAACAAACCAATATTTACCCCTTTCTTTTTCATGATGGTCATCACGACTAATGCTCGAATTGTTTGTAGTTCTGAACCATTAGAGCAGGTCTCAATGGTGTGGTGAAGGAACGATTTCCATGATTTCGCCTCCTGCTTTAACTCTTTGACCGCCAACTTCCTTGGAACATGGTTAGGGTCGTTATTGGGAGTCAATTTCATCCAAGAAGCTCCAGGACGACATATATAACTTAGTATCTCAACATACGACCAATCCCTCTTAGAGTATTTTATCTCATTCGCCACGCCACACTGCAAGGTGGTGAATCATGGATATAAGTAAATGTAAGAATTGAAAATGAAAATTAAGGTGCGTTAGTGTTTGATTAAATATGAATTGAGAATAAAGAGTTGAACAAAGAAAACAAGAATTATAAATGACATATTTTTATACGACCATCAAATAATTGTTCAAATAACACTATCCTTTCTTAGATTTTAATACTTAAACTCTTTCAAATAAAGTGATTACCAAAATATTTAGAAATCTTCTTAGATCTTGTTATAGTCACTCGGGTTTCATGGCCTTCTAAGCCATCTATGTTGCCTTCTTTGGTTATGCTTCATATCTGCTCGTAAGATTTTTTTTATTCCTTTATGGTAAATTACATTACCTAATAATTGAATTCAATATAACATATAAAATTTAGGCGTTTCTTCTAAATTATTTTTCAAGTCATAAAATATCAGCGTAAGATGTAATGGATCCAGAGATGGAGTTAACTATGGACGAATATATATTTTAATTGCAAGTAAAGGAACATCAAGTCGTTGTAGTATAGTGGTAAGTATTCTCGCCTATCACGCGGGGGATCCGAGTTTGATCTCCGACAGCGGCGCTTTTTTATGATCGTTTTATTTTCTCTTGTTTTCCCTTCCAAAGCGACTGCGTGGAAGTTTGTTTTAAATTTATTTTGTGACCTTTCTTTCTTGTATTTAATTCGTTTTACATTGGAGCACGCATTTGAGACAATTATACAATTTTTGTTTGGCTTAAACAAGTCAAAACAAAAAGTTTTGTTTTTTTTACGGAACAACATGATTATAAAATAAACACAAAATGAGAGTATGATAAAAATACCTTAAGGTAACAAGGTATCCCTCCAACATATATTTTTTTCTTCATGAGTGATCAAACTCCTTATCATGTGCTTAAAACCCAATTATTTCAACACATGAGTAATTTTTTTTTTCTTCAACGGTGCCCTCGAGACACTGATTAAGGAAACTAAAAAAAAAATATTTAAAGTAAAAATAACACTTTTTATGCTTTTGAGAAGTTGACAATACAAATTTCAATGTATACTTTTTTACATTTGATTTCTTTACTAGTATCCGGAGCATCGGTTAACATTCCCCATAAAATAAATATAGAGGAATGAGGGGCAAAGACCATGTGTCCTCGCAGGTCAAGAGTTATGCCCTCACAATAAATAGTCGATATGTTTTAATCTGATGCCTTTGCAGTAATTTAAATACTATACACTTCATAAAAATGATATTAAACATTATATGCTACTTATGTTACATACATGTTTTAATAGCATAAGAAATATAAGGTCATGTTTTTTTTATTTTTAAGGAAAATATAAGGTCATGTTAAGTGCTAACAAACAAATTTTCTAAAGACGTTAGTTTAGGAAGTAATAAAAAAAATAGCTACTTAAAAATAATTCTAAACTTCTAAAAAGTGGAATACACCATTTTTCAACACAATATCATTAGCATTTTCCAAAAACAGAGTATAACATTTGAAAAAGTTATTTTTTTTTAAATAAGTTTCTTTATTTTAAAAAAAAAAATAATCCTTTGAATCGAACCAAACCATATAATTTAATGATTTGATTTGGTTTGGATTTCGAAAAAAATAATTGAAAAAAACAAAACAAATTGACTATATTTAATTGATCGATTTTTCTCTCTAAAAAATTGAATCAAACTCTAACAAACTATTTTTTACTCTAGCATCTTCCACAATTTAGAAGGGTTATATATTTACAACATACAAGAGTGTAGCTAAAAAATAATAATCAAAATCATAAGACAAAATTTCAAAATGCTTATTTGCCACAAAGCATAAGCTAGAAAATGCTTAACCACCGTAATATAGAAGTCAAATGGTGCTTAATCACAGTATATGCTAGAAAGTATCTATCAATGTTTAAGAATAAACCTTCAATTTACTACATAAACTATAAAAATATTCTAAATTGTGCCTAAACTTTTATTAATTTAGTTCTTAAAGTATATGAAAATCCATCAACTTGGTCTCCAAAATTCTCAACACTAAAGATTAAATTGATGGATTTCATATAATTTAGAGTCTATTTAGTATATTTTTATATCATAAAGAATAAATTAATGAGAGATTGATAGTTCAAAGACTAAACAGATGATCTATTCAATGTTTAATTATCATGGATACGATTTAAAATGTCAATGAGACTTATATGTTGATCGAAAAACACATAAATCAATGAGAAAATCGAAAAACTAAAATAAATGAACTAAGGTTCCCTAAACACATTTCTTAGAAAAGAAAAAAAAAAGAAAAGAGAAAGAATGCAGCATAATCATTTTGTTCCAAATGTTGATACGATATTACATTCCATAGGGAAGTCGGTATTTCCCTCAAGAGAAAAATGTAAGAGAATTCTAAATTGTACTACTAAAGATATTGATTAAGCATACAAAACAATTAAGTTTTCACAAAAAAGTGGTATAAATATTTTAAATTTTCAAAACAAAATTTTTATTTGTAAATTTCTTAACAATGATTAACAAGACCTAAAATGTAAAAGTAAAATATTTTCTTTTTTTACAAAGTAAAAGTAAAAGATGGTTAGCCAGATTGACGCAGTTTGTCTATATTTGTCCCAACAGCATTTTTCAAGCGCATTGGATTCTTAGGTGACGATGATGTTAAGAGACAAATTTTATTCAAAAGCAAATATGTCGATTGAAACGATGCAATGATCATGACCCAAACGACAGCATCATTTGAGAAGAAATAATTGAGACAAAATGTGTGCTTATTTTAATTTTTTTAAAAGTGACTTTAGTCCCTAGAACGTGCTCAATCAGCAATAAACCGTAAAAGAAACATGCTGGAAGGTGTTTTAAAATCCCATAGACATAGAAATATGATATCGGTGGGAATCCGAGTAATCATACTCCCAACCCAACTCATTATGTTATGTTAGTCAAAAAAACAAAAACAAAAACAAAAACAAAGAAACTCAGTGTATAGCAGAAAACTTGAAGGTCAACAAATAATGATGCAAAGAAAACACTCCACCGGATATCTTGATAGATTCGCGAGCCTGTAATTTGTGATCAATAGCCTTTTTTCAAATTAGTTCGATCATGATTGAATGATTTAGATTTAAGACTTGATTTTTTTAAATGTAATAAATAAAAATCAAAATATGCATGTTTCACTAACTATCTTATCATGATCCAAGCAATGTAATTAAGAATGAAACATATATAGTTTGTACCTTAAATCTGTATATTATGTCAATGAACAAAATGTGTAAATTAATGTGGGTATCTCAACGGCGGGGAATTGCCAAAATATTCAATGAGTAAACAAACGCAAATTACATGGCTACTTGTTAATTAAACAACTTATCTTATGATAAAATTGAGTATAATTAATATTAAAATGATTGAGTGGCTAGTTGCATAAGTTAAAGGTCAACTAAGTTTAATCCGAAGGCATAATTCATAACATGAGATTGATAATATACTCTTTTATCATACTATAACTCATTAATTTGATGTTATTCTCCGGTTATGATCCATTGACAACACAAATAACCAAATCATGTATCTTTTGAATGTAAACAGAAATCAATAACTTGCTAATGC